>Ga0209379_10000038_pt1 | contig 225823 bp, 189 predicted proteins | sample tdDd001_FD_187124 | JGI IMG/M metagenome (GOLD analysis project Ga0209379, IMG submission 187124) | Marine sediment microbial communities from the Atlantic coast under amendment with organic carbon and nitrate - tdDd00.1 (SPAdes)... | ecosystem: Environmental > Aquatic > Marine > Coastal >... | reverse complement strand
GCGATTATCATCACGTTATTAATCATAAAATCCCTAAAATGTTTGTAAAAGTAGCTATCATTCACAACAAAGAAAAAATAATGCACGAACAGCACTGCTTTTTATGAGTTTTCACACAGCCTGAGCTTAAAGCCGACCTTAAATAAGCTGATATTGTTATTTCCGCAATGCGCACTTTGAAGCCATCTAAACTTAATTTAGTGAGCGACTATCATGATGACTTTCTGTCAATCAAGGCAAAGAAGCTTCTATATTTCGTGAATACATTTAAATCGCTTGGAAAGCCTATTACCCCCTCCGCCACAATGAATAAAAAAGCGGTAACCTCTGCTGAAGTTACCGCTTTGTTTTTATTATGCTATTGGCATTAGAAACGCATCAGTATTTGCGTTAAGTACTTAGCATTAGCCAATAAATTTACGGGCATTGCGGAACATGCGAACCCAAGGAGAATCTTCGCTCCAGCTGTCAGGGTGCCATGAATTAGCTACCGTTCTAAATACGCGCTCAGGATGTGGCATCATAATGGTTACGCGGCCATCAGTTGTCGTTAATGAGGTGATACCGTCCGGCGAACCATTAGGGTTAGCTGGATAAGTTTCTGTTACATCACCATAGTTATTAACATAACGCATTGACACTGTACCTGAATTATTCGCTGCATCAATTGCATCATCAGAACTAAATTCAGTACGACCTTCACCGTGTGATACGGCAATTGGCATCATTGAACCAGCCATGCCTTTAAAGAACACTGACTGACTTTCTTGAATTTCAACCAGTGAAAAACGAGCTTCAAAACGTTCTGATTTGTTTTGTACAAATCGTGGCCAGTGTTCACTACCCGGGATAATTTCTTTTAAGTTAGATAGCATTTGACAGCCATTACATACACCTAAAGAGAAAGTATCTTCACGCTCAAAGAATGCTTTGAACATAGCGCGAGCTTTTTCATTGAATAAGATTGATTTTGCCCAACCTTCACCTGCACCAAGTACGTCACCGTATGAGAAACCACCACAAGCGACTAAGCCGTTAAAGTCAGCTAAATCTGCACGACCAGATAAAATATCTGACATATGAACATCAATAGCGATAAAGCCAGCACGGTCAAACGCAGCGGCCATTTCAACGTGTGAATTCACCCCTTGCTCACGTAAAATTGCAATGCGAGGATTGGTGTTGTTTTGCGCATCTTTGGCAATTAAGTCAGCAACAATGTCTTCGTTGATGTCAAAGGTAAGATCAGCCTGTAAACCAGGATCTTCAGTATCAAACTTAACATCATGCTCTTGTTGTGCACATTCTGGATTATCACGCAAAGATTGCATTTTATAAGTAGTTTGTGCCCATGTAGTACGGTAGTAAGTACGTGAATTTTCAAGTACCACTTCATCGTCACGGGTAAAGCGAATGGTGTCATCATTGTTAATGCGACCAACATCTGTGCAGCAATCTAAAATTCCATGCTCAGCAAATATCGCGTGAATAGCGTCGACATCATTTTCGCGAATTTGGATAACAGCACCTAGCTCTTCGTTAAATAATACCGAAACATTGTCACCTGAAAGTTTAGAGATATTAACGTCGACACCAGTATGACCTGCAAAGGCCATTTCACAAACGGTAGTGAATAAACCACCATCAGAAATATCGTGATACGCCACTAGTTTCTCATTGGCAACGAGAGCTTGCATGGCATTGAAGAAGCCTTTTAATACTTCTGGACTATCAACGTCAGGGGTTTCATTACCTAGTTGCTTATATACTTGTGCTAAACATGAGCCACCTAAACGGTTTTTACCCTTTGATAAATCGATGGCAACAATACGCGTCTCGCCCGCATCGGTACGTAATTGAGGCGTTACTGTTTTACGAATATCTTCAACAGCGCCGAAAGCGGTGATGATCAGTGATAATGGTGAAGTTACTGATTTATCTTCGCCATTTTCCTGCCACTGAGTTTTCATCGACATTGAGTCTTTACCCACAGGAATGGTTAAACCTAAGGCCGGACATAATTCTTCACCGATGGCTTTTACTGCTTGATAAAGACCTGCATCTTCACCACCATGACCTGCTGGTGACATCCAGTTGGCTGAAAGCTTAATGCGGTTTAAATCGCCGATGTTAGTACCAGCAATATTCATTAAAGATTCTGCTACCGCTAAACGGGCAGAAGCGCCATAGTTTAAAAGCGCAACAGGGGTGCGTTCACCTAATGACATCGCTTCACCGTGGTAAGAGTCAAGCGCAGATGCGGTAACACCACAATCAGCTACAGGCACTTGCCAAGGGCCAACCATTTGATCACGACTAACCATGCCAGTTACAGAGCGATCACCTATGGTAATTAAGAACGTTTTTTCAGCAATGGTTGGTAAGCTTAATAGACGATCTGCGGCTTCTTCTAATGAAATCGCATTTAAGTCTAATTCATCACCTTGTGCCGTTGAACTTTTAACATTTTTGATGATTTTTGGTGTTTTACCTAACAGAACATTAAGTGGTAAATCAATGGGAGTATTTAATCCATCATCATCTTTAAAGTGTTCATCGGTTACGGTTAAGTGCTCTTCTTCGGTAGCGCGACCAACAACAGCAAATGGTGCACGTTCACGCGCACAAATTTCTGTGAATTGTGCTAGTTGCTCATCAGATACCGCAAGTACATAACGCTCTTGAGATTCGTTACACCAAATTTCATGTGGTGCCATGCTACGCTCATCATTTGGCACATTGCGAAGTTCAAAAACACCGCCACGGCCACCGTCAGATACTAGTTCAGGGAAGGCATTTGATAAGCCACCAGCACCAACATCATGAATGAATAAGATTGGGTTTTTGTCCCCTAACTGCCAACATTTATCGATAACTTCCTGGCAACGACGCTCCATTTCTGGGTTTTCACGTTGTACAGAGGCGAAGTCTAAGTTTTCAGCTGATTGACCTGAAGCCATAGAAGATGCTGCACCGCCACCTAAACCAATGTTCATCGCTGGACCACCTAATGCAATTAAGTTTGCGCCAACAACAATGTCACCTTTTTGTACGTGTTCATCACGAATATTACCTAAACCACCGGCAAGCATAATAGGTTTATGGTAACCACGTACTTCTTTACCGTTAAAAGAGTTAACTTCTTCTTCGTAGGTACGGAAATAACCTAGAATATTCGGACGACCAAATTCATTGTTAAATGCCGCGCCACCTAGTGGGCCTTCCATCATAATATCTAGGGCCGAAACAATACGACTTGGCTTGCCAAAGTCAGTTTCCCAAGGTTGCTCAAAATCAGGAATACGTAAATTAGATACGGAGAAACCAACTAAGCCAGCTTTTGGCTTTGAGCCAACACCTGTTGCACCTTCATCACGAATTTCACCGCCTGAACCTGTAGCAGCACCAGGGTATGGAGAAATTGCCGTTGGGTGGTTATGGGTTTCAACCTTCATTAGTACTTGAATATCTTCGTGGTTGTAACCGTATTGATTAGTCTCTGGATTAGGGAAGAAACGACCACCTTTGTTACCCACCATAACTGCAGCATTATCTTTATAGGCACTTAAAACAAAGTCAGGGTTAACTTCGTGGGTGTTACGGATCATTTTAAATAATGATTTAGGCTGTTTTTCACCATCAATTGTCCAATCGGCATTGAAAATTTTATGACGACAATGCTCTGAGTTGGCTTGGGCAAACATATAAAGTTCGATATCGTGAGGATTACGACCTAGTTTGCTAAAGTTTTCAAATAAGTAATTTACTTCATCTTCAGCAAGCGCTAAGCCTAGTTCAACGTTAGCGTTAACTAGTGCATTTTTACCGCCATTTTCGATATCAATAACTGTTAATTTTCCTGGCTCGCTGCTGGCAAATAATTGCTCTGCATCGCTAAAGTCAGTGAAAACACTTTCCATCATTCTGTCATGCAGTAATGAGCTTAATTGGGCTTTTTGCTCACTCGTTAATTCAACCCCATCAGTGAGCGTAATGTAATACGCCATGCCGCGCTCTAAACGTTCAACTTTGCTTAAACCACAGTTATGGGCGATATCTGTAGATTTAGATGACCAAGGAGAAATAGTACCTGGACGCGGTGTTACTAACAAAAACTGGCCTTGTGGCTCATGCTCTTCAATGGTTGGTCCATAAGTTAATAATTGCTGTAAAACGTTTTCTTCATCGCTGGTTAGCATTTCATTAAGTTGAGCAAAATGAGCAAATTCAGCATAAATGTCAGTTACTGGTAGTTGTAATTCAGTACATTGGGCTAATAATTTTGTTACTCTAAAGTCAGAAAGTGCTGGAGCGCCACGAAGGTTTTTTATCAACATCGTCATAGGGTTAATCACCAAATTTATGTGGGGTTTTGTTTAGGTTAAATACTAAGCTTAACCTAAGCGAAAATTTCGCGCGTATTATAGTGTAAATTTTGCATTTTGGTAAGCGTTTAGACTTGATGTTTTGCTTAAAAAATACTTCACAAAAAAAGTACTTGGCTAATAAAGCAATACACGACACAATTAAGGTTATGAAATTTTTCAAATTTACTAAAAAATCATTGAACTCAAATAAGAAAATGTTTTTTATTTTCTTATTGTTAGGTTTTCTTGTTTCCTGCAACGAACCTAAAGAGCAAGCAAGCTTTGCCCGTATTCTTGAGCGTGGTTATGTCTCTGTTGGTACTTTATATGGCCCAAATAGTTTTTATATTCAAGGCAGCGGCTCACAGGTAGATGACTATGCAGGGTTTGAATATGAGTTGGCAAAAAAATATGCGGACTACCTTAATGTTGAGTTAAAAATTACCCCTAGTTATAGCTTGGATGAACTATTCATTAAGCTAAATAGTGGCGAAGTTGATTTTCTCGCGGCGGGTTTGTCGGTTACCGATAAACGCTTAAAGCGTTTTCGTTTTGCGCCTAGTTATCAAGAAGCCACCCAAAAACTAGTATTTAAGCAGGGGAAGACTTGGCCAAGAAAATTAGAGGACTTATCGGGCAAGTTGATGGTGACTGCCGACTCAAGTTACGTCGAGAATCTTGAAAAATTAAAACAAACTAACCCTGAATTAACGTGGCAAGAAAACAGTGAGCTAGATAGCGAAGAGTTACTGGTCAAGGTGCTTAAAGAAGAAATAGATTACACCATTATTGATAGTAATATTTTAGCCATAAATCGTCGCTATTATCCTGAAATTAGTATTGCCTTTAGTATCAGCGGCGAGGAACCTTTAGCTTGGATGCTCAGTAAAAATAGTGATGATGCTATTTTGGCAAGTTTGGTGGAGTTTTTTGGTCAGGTTCATCAAGATGGAACTTTGCTTGCGCTTAATGACAAGTTTTATGGTCATATTGAAGAGTTTAATTATGTTGAAACCCGCACTTTTATTAAAGCGGTAGAAACAAAATTGCCTGAGTATCAAGCATTATTTGAAAAGCATGGTCAAGATATTGATTGGCGTTTATTGGCGGCCATTAGCTATCAAGAATCCCACTGGCGACCCCATGCTCGCTCGCATACTGGCGTTAGAGGTATGATGATGTTGACATTAAATACCGCTAAACAAATGGGGATCAAGAGTCGATTAGACGCTGAGCAAAGTATTCAAGGTGGCGCAAGATACTTTAAACGCATGATAGATAAAATGCCTGACAGAATTCCCAGCCCAGATCGCACTTGGTTTGCATTAGCTTCATACAATGTCGGCTTTGGCCATTTAAATGATGCGCGCATTATCACTCAACAACAAGGTGGAGACCCTGATCGTTGGGTGGAAGTAAAAACACGTCTACCATTGTTGCAGCAAAAGAAATACTATAAAAAAACTAAGCATGGCTATGCTCGGGGCGAAGAGCCAGTGCGCTACGTAGATAATATTAGACGCTATTACGATACCTTGTCATGGTTAGATAAAAAGACACAGCAAGCGATGCTGCCTGAAACTGCAGGTATTGATGCTGCTGAGGCTGAAAATGCCAATGAAACTAAAGAATAAAGTGTTTTTATTGTTATAGGTCAGGTTTATGCTCGCCAAAAGAGTTTACATTATTTCTTAATGTCATATTAGTGTCATATTTATTGTTAATAATGACATGGAAATTAATTTAAAAGACTATTTTAAAGACTAAGAAAGAGATAAATGAAATGAAAATAAGAAGACAAGTTTCAACGAATGCTAGAAAAAAACATCTTAAAGTACAACACCATAAAGTGAATGCACGTCGACAATTTTACTTTAATCAATTAACCAACCAAGAAAGTTCAACTCAAGAAAAAGATCATTAAGCACTTATCCCTCTAAGTGCTTTTTGGCATTTAACGCTTTTTTAGCGGCTTTTTTTTCATTACGGCGGCGTTTGAAAAAATTCGATAACAGTTGGCTACATTCCTCAGCCATTACGCCAGAACTAATATCCACTTGATGATTGAGTTGCTCATTAGCAACAAGATTAAAGGCGCTGCCAGCGGCACCTGTTTTGAGATCTGGTGTGGCATATACCAACCTATTTATACGGCTATGCACTAATAAGCCTGCACACATAGGACAGGGCTCCAGTGTGACATATAAGGTGCAATCAAGTAGTCGATAATTATTAAGCAGCTTTCCTGCTTGTCGTATCGCAATCATTTCCGCATGAGCAGAAGGGTCGTTCGACATTATTGATTGGTTATAACCTTCACCAATGATTTCTCCTTGATGAACGACTATAGCACCAACAGGAATTTCATCGTGGCTTTCAGCTAATTGAGCCAGTTCAAAAGCCCGCTGCATAAAACGGTGATCATCACTTTCAGAGTTTTCTGTGTTATTAATTAACTCAGCCATTAAAGAAAAAGCTCCAGTAAATCGTTTAAATATCGATGACCTAATGGTGTTACTTGCCAACTATTGTCTTTTGAAGACATTAAACCTTTTTGCTCAGCCTGAGTTAATGTCGGCAAAATAGTATTGGCATTTAACCCAGTACCTTGCTGAAAGTCAGCCAAGGTAAAGGGAGAGAACAACCTCAGTTGATTCATCATATACTCAAAAGGTAATTCTTCTTGAGTCACGCTCGTTTGGTGATCTAGTGGGTCTCTGTTTTCATCAAGATAACCTTTGGGGTGTTTAACTTTAACAGTGCGATGAATGGTAGCTGTATTGGTATCAGTAATTTTACCATGAGCACCACAACCTATGCCGAGGTAATCGCCAAATTGCCAATAGTTCAGATTATGTTGGCACTGTTTGCCCGGTTGGCTAAATGCCGATACTTCATATTGCTGATAGCCCGCATCTGCAAGAAGTTTAAACCCTTGTTGTTGAATATCCCACAAGGTGTCGTCAGCTGGGAGTTTAGGTGGTTTAGAATAGAAAATGGTGTTCGGCTCTATGGTAAGTTGGTACCAAGAAAGATGATCGGGTTTTAAGCTAATTGCCGTTTTTAAATCATCAAGGGCATTATCAATACTTTGGTTAGGTAAGCCGTGCATTAAATCTAAATTAAAGCTTTTAAGACCCGCTGATTTTGCTTTGGTTGCCAAGTCAGCGGCTTGTTGTGCTTGCGCTACGTTATGAATTCTGCCTAGCTTGATGAGTTTTTCTGATTCAAAACTTTGTACGCCAATAGAGAGTCTAGTAACCCCAGCTTGAGCAAAACCAATAAACTTATCAGCTTCCACTGTACCTGGATTTGCTTCCAAGGTGATTTCAATGTCTTTTTGTTGACTAGCGTTTTGCCCAAAGCGAGCCTTCACTTGGGTAAGTAAATTTTTTATTGCTGTGGCTGAAAATAAACTGGGTGTACCGCCACCAATAAAAATGGAGTGCAGCGGTCTATTTTGTAGATTAAAACGGGCTATGTCGGCATCTAAATCGGCAATTAATGCCTGAACATAGTGTTCTTCAGGAATGTCAGCCTTTAACGCGTGTGAGTTAAAGTCACAATAAGGGCATTTTTCTACGCACCACGGTATATGAATATACAAAGATAAAGGAGGTGTTGATAATAAGTTAGTGCTCACTAAGTCTCTCTTGGCTATCTACTTTAAAATGATAAAAATTATTTTGCTAGCTTACTAACTAATTGCGCTAAGGCTTTACCGCGGTGACTTAATTTGTTTTTAACATCACGGGGTAATTGTGCTGAGGACATTTGTAAATCATCTTGCCAAAACACCGGGTCATAACCAAAGCCTTGCTCACCTAGTTTTTCTTGGCTAATGTTTCCTTGCCAAATGCCGTGGCAAATAATTGGTGTGGGATCATTTTCATGTTTCATATACACCAGTACACAATGAAAACGAGCTGAACGTTCATTATCTGGAGTATTGGCTAATGCGCTAAGTAGTTTATTGGTATTATCATCATCGCTTGGGTTTTCAACTTGATCACTGGCATAGCGAGCCGAATAAACACCCGGTGCACCATTTAAGGCATCAACCTCTAAACCTGAGTCATCTGCGATAGCAGGTAAACCAGTAACCTTAGCCGCATGACGAGCTTTTATGATGGCGTTCTCTACAAAAGTTGTACCTGTTTCGGCAACCTCAGGAACATTAAAATCACTTTGCGGTACTATTTCAATATGGTGATCAGCAAGTAGGCTGGCTAATTCTTTTACTTTACCTTGATTACCTGTAGCTAAAACTATTTTAGACATGAATTGTTTGTACTTTGACAAGAAATAATGGTTGTTAATAATACGGGAAAAAAGACATAGGTACTAGATATAGATGGTGGTGCAACTAGTATTCACTAGAAAACGATGGGGTAAAACTGGTTCAGTTTTACCCCATCGTTTTTATACAAAGCATATTGCCTAAACAAAAACTTTGCAGTAGCAATGTTGAACACACAACTACCACAAAGGTTTAGGTTTATAGCTAGGACGCTTAAAAAGATCCGCTTGTACTTGCTGTCCCTGTTGATGGCGTGGTAAAGCTATTATTAGCACCATTTTGCCATTGCACATCACCGTTAGCTTTCTTAATACATTTCCACTCTACGTTAGTGTCGGCGCTAATGTTTATTGTGGCGGTCCAAGTTGGGTAATTAGTGGGCGATAATAGAATTGCGTTATCGGTATTCCAATTACCCAGCTCATTATTATTACCAACCGCATAAACATTTTGTCCAAAGTAGGTGGTGGCATTTTCGCAGGAAAATGTCACAGCGATATCTGTTGCAGGTGTGTCTTGTTCAACCCAGACAGAATAAGAGCCACCATTTACGGGGAATTCAGCCCAGCCATCATTATTACTGATAATTTCCCCTGAGTGATTACCTGTCACATCGATGAAGGTCTTGTTCACGCGTGCAACATTCATCCATTTACTACCTGCTGGCCCATCACTCATGATGGCGGCCATGGCTTTTGGATGCTCAGCATTCCCCAAACGTGTCCAACCAATAACATCCCAATGATCTAAGTAGCTGATTTGGGTGCCGTAGGCGTAGTTTTTACGGGCGTCTAACAATTTATCTATGCTATCTTTATGGGAGTTTATTGTGATGTTGGTGTTGTTACAGCCGTTATCTGATGCGGTATAGTTTGCACCATAATAGTCGGCGTGAAAAATATTTGGGTAGCCCTCTTCACGCAATAAAATAAAGGCATAAGCGAGTGGTTTGAACCAATCTTGCACTCGAGATTCTAACGCTTGGCAAGGCTGAGTGTCATGGTTATCCACTAAGGTGACAGCTAGGGTTGGTTGCTCTTTCATCAGCGTATTATCCATGATGGTACGCATATCATAATTACCACCGCTGTTTGAGGCGGTGTAAAAATTCATATGTAACGGCGCATCAAATAATGACATACGCCCGCCTGTTGCGCTAATGAAATTATGGAGCTGCTCTTTGTCGTAACTCCAGTATTCACCTACGGTAAATAGCTCTTTGCCTGTGTTAGCACGGACAGTATCTAACCAGTCATTGAAGAAATCGAATTTGATATGCTTAACAGCATCTAATCTAAAGCCATCAACACCTGTGAAGTTAACATACCATTCACCCCAATCCTTTAGCTCTTGCACTACTTCAGGGTGATTCATATCTAAATCAGCAAACATCAGGTAATCATAGTTATTATAGCTAGTATCTACTTCCCAATCCCAAGCTTTACCCGTACCTCTAAATTTAAAGATGCTACTTTCACTAAGGTTCTGAGCCCAGTCTACACCGTCAAAATGATACCAACTCCATTTAAAATCAGAATAGGTGTTATTGCGGGCAGTAAAATTAAACTTTGTCCAAGCGTCTATTTCAACATCGTCGCCATATTCATAATTGCGGTTATCGCCAGCTACACGTACCGCCCAAACTGATTCAGTGGCATCGGCGCCACCTCTGTGGTTAAAGACAGCATCACCATATATTTTAATGCCATTGGCATGAGCGGCACTAATTGCGGCTAAGTATTGATCTTTGGTGCCGTACTTAGTTCGCACCGAGCCTTTTTGATTGAATTCACCTAGATCATACATGTCGTAAACGCCATAACCGACATCGGCAGTACCTGCTTGACCTTTATAGGCTGGTGGTAGCCATAAGGCTGTAATGCCGGCGGCTGATAAGCTTTCAGCTTGTTGCTGGACCTCAGTCCAAAGTGTGCCGTCATCTGCGGTATACCACTGAAAATACTGCATCATGACATCATTTTCTGCTTGGACAGTAGTCGCGCTAATAGAAGCCAAGGCAATGGTTAATGCAGCACAGCTTTTTTTTAACGAGGGCAGGAAGTTTGTCGTGCTTTTATTAGCATGGTTATTTGTAATTATCATGAACATTCCTATAAATTTTATTTCACTTTAACGATGTGATATTTATTATTTTCATCAGTAAAATAGGCAAGTTGTTGTTGAATTTTTATCCTTTTCAGTTATGACTATCCTCAAAAGTCATCATTATATTTATCGTAATCATTTTGAGCCGTCAATGAAGTTAGCGGTCATTTGTTAGTGAATACGTATGCATAGATATGTTGGTTAAATTTCATCTGTCAGTGACATTTAGTTATGAGAAGAGAGATTTAAAGCTATAGTAGGGAAGTTACAATTCGTGATGAATGCATTAAAACTGTGATTGAATTGTTGTTTTAAAAATTGGGAGTAAAGTCTCTAAGGGGTGATAAAACATAACTTTTCAGCACAGAGGTGAGAATGATAAAGAGAAGTATCTATAGGAGCAAAAGTCTAGCTATTCAAATCATACAAGCCTGTGAACTAGTACTTTTGCTTTTTAGGTATAATGCCTTTTAATCAACATAAAACTTTTGAGAAAATTTTAGTTGCTGTTGTTCTTTACCATCAAAAATATCTAGGGTGAAGTGCAACGTTTCTTCATCGTTATAGCTAACTTGAGCTAAATAATAAATGGCATCGCCTTCTTTGACTTCTTTAAACTCAAGCTCTTTGAATTGCCCTAAGTTATTTTTGGCTTTTCCGCTAATGCTTACTGTTTTGGCTGGATTACCAGCTTGGGTATTATCAAGCACAGAAATATTAATTAAACCATTATAGCGACTGCGGGTAATACCATAGACCTTGGCTATTTCAGGCGTAAAGAATGTAGAGCCGATGGCCATGTAATGAACGTTCATCGAGCCCAGCTTTTTCATGTTTTCGGCGCTAGCATTGCCAACAAAAGAAAAACTTAAACTCAGCACGAGTAATATTTTGACTAGCATTGTTTTCATTTTGTTTTCCTCATTAACAGTACAATAGATATAAGTATAGAATAGAGTTATAGAAAGGGCATAAGACATTGCTTATAAACCCTATAATCTATATTAAAAAAAGCTTTACAGTGCTTATTATTAGAGTGCGCCCCAATAAGGCAATGAACCCGATAATAAAATATTGATTACATTCATAACTAAGAAAGCAACGATCATGGAAAGATCTAAGCCACCCATGCTTGGAATGATTCGTCTAATAGGATTTAAGAAAGGCTCTGTTAATTGATGGAAAATCATTAAGGTTGGATTATAACCTTGTACCACCCAACTCATGATAGCCATGATGATCATGATGAAAAATAACATAACCCCAGCTTGCTTTACTAAAACCAGTAAGCCTATATAAAAGGCGAGTAACCCTAAGTTTTCCCCAGCTAATGCTGCTAAAGCGACAAACTTTAATGTTGCTACAGCGTATGCCACTATAATGGTGGCTAAATCAATGCCGCCTAAGCCAGGGATTATCCGTCGAAATGGCACTACTAATGGATTACTGACTTTAACAATAAATTGGCTCAGAGGATTGTAAAAGTCGGCTTTAACCCACTGTAGCCAAACCCGCATGATTAAAATCATCAACAGGGCATCAAATACAAACCTTAATAAATAAATAATTGCTTCCATTATTGTTAACCTTCTTTCGCCATTTCTTCTGCTCGGGTAATGGCGGCGGTCATCGCATTGCTAACCATTTGCTCAATACCATCTTTTCTTAATTGTTCAAGGGCAGCAAAAGTAGTACCGCCTTTTGAGGTGACATTCTCTCTTAGAGTGCTAATGGGAACATTGTTGTGCTCTACCATTTGTGCTGCGCCAAGTGCGGTTTGCTGTACTAGCATCCTGCTTTCTTGTTCGTTAAACCCTAATGTTCGAGCATGCTTTTCCATCGCTTCCATAAACAAGAAAAAATAAGCCGGCGCTGAGCCTGCAACTGCGATAATATCATTGATTTTATCTTCGCTTTCAAGCCAAATGGTTTTGCCTACCGCCGACATTAATTTGTTGCTGGCAGCTTTTTGTTCTGTGCTAACTTCAGGTGAGGCAAATAAACCACTCATGCCCAAACCAAGCTGTGAAGGAGTGTTTGGCATAACTCTAACGGTTGGCGCAGGCTCATTAAGTGCTTGTTGTATTTGAGCCAAGGTAGTGCCAGCGGCAACAGAAACAAACAGTTTTCCTGATATATCAATACTATTAGTAAGCTTTTGACAAACATCGCAAATTAAATGCGGTTTTACGCTCAAGACAATAATATCGGCGAATTCACCTGCTTTGTTATTATCGTCGGTTTGATTAACGCCAAATTCGTGCGCTAGTTGAAGTCTTTTTTCCGAAGAAGGATTAGCAACTATGATATCGCTGGCGGGTACACCTGAGTTAACCAAACCAATAATAATTGCCCGTGCCATATTACCAGCACCGATAAACGCTATTTTTTTCATAACTTGTTACCTTTTGTCAGGATAAATGACAATAATTTTCTATGCTCTTGCACCAAAAATAGCGGTGCCTATTCTTACCATGGTTGAACCATTGGCTATGGCAATGTCTAAGTCATTGGACATGCCCATAGAAAGTGTATCTACAGTAGGATATTGGGCTTGTAATTCTTTAAACAAGTGCTGCATTTTGGCATAAACCTCATTACCAGCATTTTTTTCAGGAATAGCCATTAACCCTCTTAGGGTCAGATTATCACAGTTATCGACAACTTTAGCGAGAGAAAACACCTCACTTGTCATAATGCCAGACTTTGAACTTTCTTCGCTAATATTCACTTGTAAACAAATGTTTAGCGGGGTATCGTGACTGTGGTTTTGTGTTGAAGCTTGCTTAATATACTCACTACGGTGATTATTTAATCGTATAGCTATTTTTTCACGGTCAACACTGTGTACCCAAGAAAAATTGTCAGCAATTTGTTTGGTTTTATTTGACTGAATTGGGCCGATAAAATGCCAACATACATTGGGTAAATGAGAAAGCTCAGCTATTTTTTCAACGGCTTCCTGACAATAATTTTCGCCAAAATCATTTTGTCCCGCAAGATGAGCTTGCACGACAGCTGATGCTGGTTTAGTTTTACTAACAGCGAGCAAAGTAACGCTATTTTGCCTATTATTATCAAGGCAGGCGTGATTAATTTGCCCAGTAATTTTATCAATGTTTTCTTTTATCTTATTCATAGGGTTTTAGCTAAGTAACGTTGAGTCATTATTTTAACAGATAAAACAGAGGTTTTTTATGGATATTACCGAACTACTTGCATTTAGTGTGCAGCATGATGCATCCGATTTACACTTATCAACGGGGACTCCGCCGTCAATAAGGGTAGATGGTGATGTACGTAAGTTAAACATTCCAGCCTTTGACGCCAAAGATGTAAACGCCTTAGTTTACGATATTATGAATGATCGCCAGCGTAAAGAGTACGAAGAAAACTTAGAAGTGGATTTTTCTTTTGAGGTGCCAAATTTAGCGCGATTTAGGGTAAATGCCTTTAATCAAAATAGAGGTCCAGCGGCAGTATTTCGTACCATTCCGAGCAAGATTTTATCCCTTGACGATTTAGGTTGCCCTGATATTTTTAGAGATATTTCAGATACCCCTCGCGGTTTAGTGTTAGTAACCGGCCCTACAGGCTCTGGTAAATCGACCACTCTAGCGGCAATGGTTGATTATATTAATAACCATAAAAATGATCATATTCTTACCATTGAAGATCCAATCGAATTTGTTCATGACAATAAGCAATGCTTGATCAACCAAAGGGAAGTGCATCGCGATACCTTAAGCTTTGAAGCAGCACTGCGCTCAGCTTTACGTGAAGATCCCGATGTTATCCTAGTTGGTGAGATGCGCGATTTAGAAACCATTCGCTTAGCTATGACAGCTGCAGAAACAGGTCACTTAGTTTTTGGTACCTTGCATACCACTTCAGCTCCTAAAACCATTGACCGTATTATTGATGTATTCCCAGGGGAAGAGAAATCTATGGTGCGCTCTATGTTGTCTGAGTCATTGCGCGCAGTTATCTCACAAACGTTAATTAAAAAAGTAGGGGGCGGTCGAGTGGCAGCCCATGAAATTATGATAGGTACGCCTGCTATTCGTAACCTGATTCGTGAAGACAAAATCGCGCAAATGTATAGCGCCATTCAAACGGGTATGTCTAATGGTATGCAAACAATGGATCAATGTTTACAAAATTTAGTCAATAGAGGCATGATCACTAAGCAAGCAGCAATGGAAAAAGCAGTAGATAAAAATCAATTTAGTAGTTATTAGTTAAAGTACAGGAGTATTAAATGACATTTCATCAATTACTCGAAAAGATGGTCAAAGAAGGCGCATCAGACATGTTTGTCACGGCAAAATTACCCGTGAGTGCAAAAATTAATGGAGAATTGCTCCCAATAACCGATCATACTCTTTCGCCTGAAGAGTCGTTAGGTTTAGTTCACAATGCCATGACTGAAAAACAAATTCGTCAGTTTGATGGTGAAAAAGAGTGTAATTTTGCCATTTCAATTGATGACATCGGTCGATTTCGTGTTTCAGCGTTCTGGCAGCGCGACATGGCTGGTATGGTTATTCGTCGTATTGTCACAGAGATTCCTGATGTAGAAGAGCTTGGTTTACCGTCGGTGCTTAAAGATGTGGTGATGTCAAAGCGTGGGCTTGTATTGTTTGTTGGTGGTACAGGTACAGGTAAATCAACGTCGATGGCATCGCTTATTGGCTATCGTAATCGTAATTCTCGTGGCCATATTTTAACCATAGAAGATCCGGTAGAATTTGTTCACGAGCACGGCAAAAGCATGATCACTCAGCGAGAAGTTGGATTAGATACTGAGTCATTTGATGCCGCGCTAAAGAGCTCATTACGTCAAGCACCTGATGTTATTTTAATTGGTGAGATACGAAGCCAAGAGATCATGGAGCATGCGCTAAGTTTTGCTGAAACAGGTCATTTATGTATTGCCACTTTGCATGCTAATAATGCTAACCAAGCCATTGACCGGATTATGCACTTAGTGCCTTCTGATCAACACGACAAGTTACTCTTTGACTTGGCATTAAATTTACGTGGCATTATTGCCCAGCAACTTGTCCCTACTAAGGACGGTAATAGTCGAGTTGCTGCTATTGAAATATTGTTAAACTCTCCTTATATCTCAGAGCTGATTAAAAAAGGTGAAGTAGGTAGCATTAAAGAGGTGATGGAAAAATCAAATGAGCAAGGCATGCAAACCTTTGATCAGGCATTATTTAATTTGTATCAACAGGGGTTGATTACTTACGCCGATGCTCTGCATCATGCAGATTCACCAAATGATTTACGCTTAATGATTAAATTACGTAGTAATGAGCAGGGGGGGACAGGTGGCCTTGCAGGGGTAACACTAGACGGACTTGATAGTCCTAGCAACTAACTAACATTTAGCTTTTTCGCTTGCAGTTATTATTCTAAGCTAACTCAGTTTATTTAGATTGAGTTAGCTTTTTTCTATAACGCAACGCCATTACTTTTAACACATCCCGCCAAGTAATAATGCCAATAGCGAGATTGTCTTCATTAATGATAGGCAGACAAGAAATATGATTATCATAAAACATTAAGATGGCTTTGGTTAACGATAGGTGGGCTTGGGCAGTGGTCAGCTCCCTTGACATTATTTGATGCAATTTTTTTTGCATAAGCGCAGTATCGCGATGAGTTTCTTGGCTGGTCCCTACGGTTGGGCTTAAATGCTTATATAGATCCCTATCATTTATTACTCCTGCCAACGTGCCATCGTCATCAGTGACCAACAGGTGATGAATATTATTACTTTCAAATATTTCTTTGGCATTAGCCAGTGTTGAGTCCATGGAAAGTGTGATTAACTTTCTGCTCATCATATTTTCTATTTTCATATACAGCTTCTACTTCCATTGATTCTGATATTAAGAAAACTATCGCTAATTAATTAATATTATGCTTATATAGCTCATCGGATCAGCTAACATTATCAATTATTTATCTTGAGTTTATATTAACTCCTTAGCGTGATTGATGACAAGATTAAATTTAAGGTGGGTTTTATGGCGAATAACGTATACACAATAGCAGATGATCAACAAGAAATTAGTGCTGTTGATGATATATTAGTCTCGCAAAAACAAGCGTTTGCAACTCAGCCCTATTTATCAGAACAAGCACGTATCGAGGATCTGCTAACACTTAAATCAGCCATTTTGGCGCACCAAGAAGAATTGGTGCAGGCTTTATCAAAAGACTTTGGTTGTCGTAGTGTTGATGACAGCAAAATGGGGGACTTAATGCCAACCATTATGGGCATTAACTATGCGATTAAACATATCAAAAAATGGATGAAGCCTTCTAAGCGTCATGTTGGCGTGTTATTTCAACCAGCTAAAGCGTTTGTTATGTACCAACCTCTTGGTGTTATTGGCATTATAACTCCTTGGAATTACCCTTTGTTCTTGTCATTAGGGCCACTTTGTACTGCTTTGGCTGCAGGTAATCGTGCTATGATAAAAATGTCTGAGTTTACCCCTGCAACCAACGATGTTATCAAAAAATTAATTAATAGTGTTTTTTCAACTGATAAAGTTGCTGTGATCAATGGTGGACCTTCTGTTGCGGCACACTTTTCTGCCCAAGCTTTTGATCACTTACTTTTCACGGGCTCAACCCGTGTTGGAAAAATTGTTATGGCTGCCGCGGCGAAAAATTTAACGCCAGTGACTCTTGAATTAGGTGGCAAGTCTCCTACTATTATTGATGATAAAATAGCGATAAATGATGCCGTATCACGCTTTATTTTAGGTAAAACCTTAAATGCAGGGCAAACCTGTGTTGCGCCAGATTATTTACTTTGTCCAGCTGGGCGTATTGATGAACTCAAGCAAGCATTAAGTCAGCAGTTTAGTAAAATGTACCCAAGTGTCGCTAATAATAATGATTACAGCAGTATTATTAATGAAGGACAGTTACAACGATTGCAGCAATGGTTAACGGATGCCAAAGATAAAGGCGCGATTTTAACACCTTTGGGTAGTGATAGTGAGCAAGATTGTTTGAGCGCAGGCAAAATGCCCCTGACAATAGTGAACAACGTTAATGATGATATGTTACTGATGCAGGAAGAAATTTTTGGTCCGATACTGCCTATTGTTACTTATAAAGATATAGATGAAGCGATCAGTTATGTTAATGAGCGCCCTAGACCGCTAGCACTTTATTTATGTAGTCACGAAGAAAGCACGCAGCAAGCTGTGTTAGAGCGTACTCATGCTGGCGGGGTTTGTTTAAATGATGCGGCTATGCATGTGGTTCAAGATGATATGCCATTTGGTGGTATTGGTCCTTCGGGTATGGGGCATTATCATGGCCACGAGGGTTTTTTAACTTTCTCTAAAGCCAAGTCTGTATTTAAAAAGGGTAAAATTAATACGGCTTCTAATGCTTTTCCACCCTATGGAAAGTTAATTCATAAATTAATTTATAAATTCTTTTTAAAATAATTTGACAAAGTTAATTAGCTTTTAGTTAAAACCCTTAATTAATCTTATGATAATTAAGGGTTTTTATTTTGTAATAAAAGTGTCACATATCTGTAATATAATTTGTTATGTAAAATAACTTACTAGCATGCGTTGCGTCTTAGTAATTGCAAAATAAATGCGTTATTATCCGCACCGAAAAATAATAACTGGAAAAATATTATGGCCAGAAATTCAATATTAGGAGTTTTCGCGAAATCTCCTATTAAACCATTAGAGAAACACATTAGATTGGTTGTTAAATGTAGCAATCAACTTATTCCTTTTTTTAGCGCTTGTAGCGAACAGAACTGGAGCGAAGCCGCTAAAGTTCGTCGTAAATTATCAAAATTAGAGCAAGATGCTGATGCCTTAAAACGCCAATTACGTTTAGAATTACCTGGCGGTTTGTTCATGCCGGTAGATAGAGCTGATTTGCTAGAGTTGCTTACTCAGCAAGACAAAATTGCTAATAAAGCCAAAGATATTGCGGGCCGTGTTCTAGGACGTAAATTAGAAATTCCTGAAAGTTTACAAGAACAATTTAATGCTTATTTAGCTCGTTGTATTGAAGCGACTGAAAAAGCTGCAGAAGCCATTAATGAATTGGATGATTTATTAGAAATAGGCTTTAAAGGTCGTGAAGTTGAATTGGTTGAAAAGATGATCAACCAACTAGACGATATAGAAGATGATACTGATTTAATGCAGATTAACCTTCGTAAAGATTTACTTGCGCTTGAAAGTGAGTTAAATCCAGTTGATGTAATATTCTTATATCAAATCATTGATTGGGTTGGTGATTTAGCCGATCTTGCTGAGCGTGTTGGTGCACGTTTAGAAATTCTTTTAGCTAGAAAATAAGGTTTAACTGATGGATATTTTACTTAACTCAGGCTCTACCTTAGTTATGATTGCAGCCGTTGTTGGCTTGTTTATGGCGTGGGGCATTGGTGCAAATGACGTAGCAAATGCTATGGGAACTTCAGTTGGTTCTAAAGCGCTAACGATTAAACAAGCGATTATTATCGCAATGGTATTTGAATTTGCCGGTGCTTATTTGGCTGGTGGTGAAGTTACTTCAACCATTCGTAAAGGCATTATTGATGCCAGCTTCTTTGTGGATACACCAGAGTTACTTGTCTTTGGTATGATTTCAGCGCTGTTTGCTGCAGCAACTTGGTTACTTATTGCTTCTGCACTAGGTTGGCCTGTTTCTACTACTCACTCAATTGTTGGTGCCATTGTTGGTTTTGCGGCTATGGGCGTGAGTGTTGATGCGGTTACTTGGTCTAAAGTTGGTGGCATTGTTGGTAGTTGGATAATCACACCGCTTATTTCAGGTGTGATCGCTTTTATTATTTTTAACAGTGCGCAAAAGCTTATTTTTGATACAGAAAAACCTTTGCAACAAGCGAAACGTTGGGTACCTTTTTACATGTTTTTAGCGGGCTTTGTATTAGCGCTAGTAACAATTAAAAAAGGTCTTAAGCACCTTAATTTACACATAGGTACAGTAGATGGATATATCTACGCGATTATTACTGCGGTTATTGTTGCACTAATTGGTAAAATTTTCATTAACCGCATTAAGTTTGATGAGACAGCCGCACTTAAAACTCATTATGCTAATGTAGAAAAAGTATTTGCTATTTTGATGATAGTTACTGCTTGTGCTATGGCGTTTGCTCACGGCTCAAATGATGTTGCTAATGCTATTGGACCATTAGCTGCAGTAGTGAGTATTGTTGATAATGGCGGTCAAATTGCAGCTAAATCAGCTATTGCCTGGTGGATATTACCACTCGGTGGTTTTGGTATTGTTTTAGGTCTCGCTATTTTTGGACACAAGGTAATTGCTACTATCGGTACCGGTATTACACATTTAACACCGAGTCGTGGCTTTGCTGCTGAGTTAGCTGCAGCTTGTACTGTCGTTATTGCATCAGGTGCTGGCTTACCAATTTCAACAACGCAAACCCTAGTTGGTGCTGTGCTAGGTGTTGGTATGGCGCGTGGTATTGCGGCAATTAACTTAGGTGTTGTGCGTAATATTGTTGTTTCTTGGGTAATTACTTTACCTGTAGGTGCAGCCTTATCAATTATGTTCTTCTGGATGATGAAAGGCATATTTGCTTAAATAACCAAGAATAATTTATTCGCTCAAAGGCCGCTATTTTTAGCGGCCTTTTTTGTTGTCTTCGTTTTGTTATTATGCCTGTTTACAGGTGTCGTAAATAACAGTTAACACTAACCTAAAAGCTAGTTTGCTAACATTTAATCAAAATATGATCTTGATCACTTCTTATTAATCCTCGCTCATTAAAGTAACGGCATTAATCAATCTTATCTTTAATAGTTGTCTTGGAAAATTATGTCGTACGAAATGAGTTTTGGTAAAAGCTATAATGAACAGCTACCTACGCTTGGGGAAACCATGGCAAGGGTGATTAGCTTTTTTGGTGGTAAAAAAATGTATGGGGTTGGAGGAGATTTTGCCGCTAATATTATTGCCGCTTTAGATGAACAGGTGCAAATATACCCCTCTAGTAATGAAATGCACGCTGGTTTTTCAGCTTGTGCACAAGCTGAAATTGATGGTATGGGCTTTTGTTTAACTACTTATATGGTGGGAAGTTTACCCTGTACCAGTGCCGCAGCTCTGGCTGTTACAGAAAGTTTACCTGTGGTTTTTATTTCCGGTGCTCCGGCAGAAAGTGAAGTAAACCAGCTAGCCATTCACCATACTATTCACCCCAATGCTTCGTGGAAAGCCGAGTACGATAATGCCCTAGAAGCTTTTTCTGCCTTAGGCATGAGAGTGGAAAGACTACAAGGCCAACGACTAGAAGGTCATCCAAATCTCGCTGGTCAGCGCTTTTATCAAATTGTTGCTGAAGCCTATAAAAATAAACAGCCTGTATTTATTGAGGTGCCACGGGATCAAGTGTTTGCTAAAACTCAACCGATCAAACTCCCCAGTGCTGTAGATAATATTTGCTGCGGTAGCAACGTATTAGCCGGAAGCGAACTTGTAGTAGCTAATATCATTAATAAATTATCACTGTCTGAAAAGCCACTTTTATACCTTGGCGATAAGCTAAAACACAATGACAAGCTCAAACAGCTAGTTATAGAGTTTGCCAAAAAGTTTAATATTCCTTATGCAACCTCTTGGTTTGCCAAAGGCTTGTTTGATGAATATGAACCTTTATGTTTAGGTGCTTATAACGGCGTTTTTACTCAAACAGCTGAGCGAGATTATATTGAACAAGAAGTTGATTATATTATTGATGTTGCTACCAGTATTTTTGCGAAAGACTGTAATATTGCTTTTGCAACAGGTACTCATAAAGTAGAGACTTTTGAAAATAAAACCTTGCTAAAAGGCGGTTCTTTACTAGAAAAAGATTTAATTGAAGTCTTTGAATTATTGCTAAAAAATAATGATAAAACCTTTAGCTTTCATGCCATCAATAATATGGCTTCTCCAATACCTGAAACGGATAAAATTGACTTTAATAACCTTGCTGCTACGTTAAATGAAATACAGGCGCAACAACAAATGCCACTGGTGTATTTGCCAGAAGTAGGAAATTCATATTTTGCTAGTTACAGCTTGAAAGTAAGAAGTGCTGCATCAGGGCGTTCATGGTTAACGAACCCTTGGTATGGTGCAATGGGAACAGCACTGCCATACGCACGTGTGGTGGCACAAAAAATAAAAGAGCAAAGTAATAATAGTAGCGATAAGCAAGAGCGAGCCGTGGTGATTATTGGTGACGGTGGCTTTCATTTCCAATTAAATGAATTAATTCATTTCCTTAAAGATAGAACCGATGTCACTATTATTTATATGCGTAATAATGTTTTTCATTTAGGAAAAAGTGGTGATAATAAAATCTATCACTGTAATGATAAAGACTTTGATGTTCATCATATTGTTGCAGCTTATCAGGGGCAGTCAAAAACTTGCGAAACGATTGCAGACTTCAAAAGTAGTTTTATTGATTTTCAACAATGCTCAGGTGTTTCTCTGATTGAAGTGCTTGCGGAACCGATAGAATCAAAGCAAAGCAATGAATTACGGATATTGAATTTATATATAAAAGCTAAAAATGGTCACCACGATGCCATGGCTAAATGGCAAGCATTAGCGCAATCATAGTCTTTTTATGTAAAAAAATCCGACCTAGTGTCGGATTTTTGTTTTCGTTCAATGTCAGCTTAGCTTGCTAGAACCAATTACAAACCTTGATTTAAATACAAGTTAATTCAAATAGGCAAAGTTCACCTTGATTTAAGTAATCGTTAATCACTAAACTGCGAGCTTGTGAATTTTAAACACTTTAAAAGACGACAATAAGACTGATACTCAGTGAATATATTTAACGGACTAAAAGAAAAGCTTAACCATTTAAAAATAAAAACAAAGCTATTTATTTTTATGGTATTGCCTTTTGTCGTGCTTACTTTTCTTGGTATTGACCAAATTAACTCTCATTACCAAACTTATATTCAGTCAAAGCAGGGTAGCCAATTTGTCAGTATGTCATTAGCGCTTGAATCGCTTATGGTTGAGGTGCAAAAAGAGCGAGGATTAACTGAGTTTTATATTGCAGCGCCTTCGCTCTCATTTAAGAATAAAGTTTTCTCTCAAAGGTTAAGTACCGATCAGGCAATACATACTTTCAAGTTACTGAATGAAAGTGAAAAAACTCATATCTTTAATCGCTTAGCAGACAAAATAACTATCGAAAAGAAGTTTAGAGCAGTTGCTGAATTAATTGATGAGTTGTATGTAATACGCTCAGCAATAGATATAAAGCGAAGTAAAAACTCTTTCGAGTTCTATTCAACGCTTGTTACTAACATCATAGATATAATAGAGAGTATTGAAGTAGCTCAAAAAGATCCCGTTCAAAGTCGATTAACTGGTGATTTTATTAATTTACTCTGGCTTACTGAACGATCAGGGCAAGAGCGGGGCGCTTTAAATGGTATTCTTGCTTTTGAAAAATTAGATGCAGTGAAGTTACAGCATGTTCTTAATTATATTGCAGCACAAGACGAAATCATTGAACGTTTTCTTTCTACCTCAGCTGAAGCGCAACAAAAATCATTGCAAGAGATATTGGCGGCTAAAGAGCATCAAGAGGTTTTAAAAATACGCAAAAAAATTAAACTTAAAATAGCCAGAGATGCGATTATTAGTCAGATAAAAACTTTAATTGGCTTTAACGGTATTATTCACCATATTAAAGATTATGACATTACTGGTGAAAAAAGTTACTTAGAGCAAGCAAGTCTAAAAATATCAGAACTAAATCAAGTCGCGATTAATTTTGAGAATCACTACTTGATAAACCAAGAAGATTATACCGCTATAGATACAGTTAAAAACCTTGCTCACTCATTTGAAACTGTAATTCTTAATGCTGAATCAGATAATCATCAATTAATATCTGCTAAGAACTTATCGCAACGCTTTAATGAAAATGCAGTACAGCTAGCCTTAGAACATTTACAGCGGGGTAAATTAGACATTTTAGCGGCGCAGTGGTGGGCCTTAACTACCAAGCGATTAGAAGCCATAGTTGCCATTAATCACAATATACGAGCACAGTTAGTAGGTAATGCTAATAAGTTAGAGCATGAATCAATACAAGCCCTGCTGCTCAGTGCAAGTGTCATTACCTTTACCTTGCTTTTCTCATTTTTACTTTGTTACTTTATTTTGCAGCGTTTGGTGGGGGAAATTGGCAATATAGTGCGCTTTATGAACCAAACTAAACATCATCATCATTTTGATCAACAAATTACTTTAACGGGTAATGATGAAATTACTGAGATGGAAATAGCTTATAATGAGTTATTAATTGAACGGAAAAAATCTGAGCACTTAAATCGTATTTCAGCGGCAGTATTTGAATACGCATCGGAAGCTATTTTAATTTCAAATGCTGAAAATATTATTGAAGAGGTTAATCCCGCTTTCACTAAAATCACTGGCTATGAAGCAGAAGAAGTGATTGGCAAAACACCTGCACTATTTAAATCTGGTCGACATGGTAGTGAGTTTTACCAAAGCATGTGGAACAGCATCAATAATACCGATATATGGCAGGGAGAAGTTTGGAATCGACGAAAAAATGGCGAGATATTTCCGGAATATCTTGCGATAAGCGCCGTTCGAGATAATAGCAACAAAGTTATTCAGCATATCGCTTTATTTTCTGATATTAGTAAACATAAACAATATGAAGAAGATATATGGCATCAAGCAAATTATGATGCCTTAACGCAATTACCCAATAGAAACTTGTTATCTAATCGTTTAGAGCACGAAGTAAAGTTAATGCAACGTCAAAACTTGCAACTTGCCGTGCTATTTATTGACTTAGATAGATTTAAGCATGTTAATGATACTTATGGTCATAGCTTTGGCGATGAACTTATTGTCTCTATCGCGACAAGGTTTAAGGGGTGTATTCGAGAAAGTGACACTATTGCTCGTTTAGGTGGTGACGAATTTATCGTACTATTGCCAAATCTCTCTCAAATTGCCAATGTCGAAAAAGTAGCTAAAGCGCTTTTAGCTGAAGCTTCTGCACCTGTCTCGTTGTCAAATGGTCATCAAGCCATTGTATCTGCCAGTGTTGGAATAAGCGTTTATCCCGATGATGCTAACAATGCCGAGTCACTATTGAAAAATGCTGATGTTGCAATGTATCAGGCCAAAGAGCAAGGTAAAAATACTCTTTGTTTTTATACTAGCAATATGAATGAGGGTGTCTCAAAACGTATGTTGTTGGAGTTAGAATTACGACGGGCAATCAAAAATAAAGAGTTTATTGTGCATTATCAACCTATTTTTAATATTGAAAGCGAAACCATAACCGGTGTTGAAGCTTTAGTTCGCTGGCAGCATCCAGATGAAGGGCTTATTTATCCTGATGACTTTATTAGTGTTGCTGAAGATACAGGTTTAATTGTTGATATTGGTTTGCAAGTATTAGAGCAAGCGGCAAAAGACTTACGCTATTTACACAAACATGAGCAAAATATTCAAGTAACGGTGAATATTTCAGGCAGACAATTTGATCTAAGTGCCAAGCCAATAGCACAAGAAATAGCGAAGGTTTTACACTATTTTGATATACCCGCAGAATTTTTTAATATCGAGATCACAGAAAGCGCGTTAATGAAAAATATTCAGCATGGTAAAGACATGTTACGGGAAGTGAAAGATTTAGGCGTCAAAATATTTATGGATGACTTTGGAACTGGTTATTCATCACTAAGTTACCTGAGGCAATTCCCCATTGATGTGTTAAAAATTGACCGTAGCTTTATTTGGAAGATGATGGATAGTGATGCGGACAAAAACTTAGTAAAAGCTATTATTACTATGGGGCAAAACTTGCAGCTAAAATTAGTGGCAGAAGGTGTTGAAACTAAAGAGCACCTTGACTATCTAACAACACTTGGTTGCGACTTTATTCAGGGCTATTACATTGCTAAGCCTATACCAATAAAAGAGCTTATGGCGTTGTTATCCTCCTCAGAGCAAGCTAACTAGTCAGTATCATTAAAACGAAAATACTTTTAGGTTGAATGAGCATAACTTTTTGAAGATATAAAAAATCCGGCAGATGCCGGATTTTAATTTTTATTAATAAAAAGTGAATCTCGTCAAGGGTTACTCAACAATGTCCATTTCTTCAATTAAGTTCGTGGCACCGTCAACATGCTCCATAACCCAAAGCATGTAGCGAATATCAACGTGAATTGAACGGTTTAATTTAGTGTCGTAGTCCCAGTCACCAATGATACTCTCATAAACGCCATCAAACACTAAACCAACAAATTCAGCTTTGTCGTTCAATGTTGGTGAACCTGAGTTACCCCCTGTTATATCTAGGGTACCTAAGTAATTAACAGGTACTGAACCAAGTGATCTTTTCGCATACTCGCCATAGGCTTTTTTATTAATTAGCTCAAGTTGCTTTTTAGGTGCATCAAAAGGAGCTACGCCAGTGTCTTTTGCTACAATACCTTCTAATGTCGTGTATGGTGTTGCAGTTAAACCATCTTGCGGAGAGTAACCTTTAACATTACCGTAAGTGATACGTAGTGTGCTGTTTGCGTCAGCGTATACCGGTAAGTTGTTGTCGTTAAAGTAGGCAATTAATGCTTCCATATACTTAGGACGGTATGCCTGAATGTTACCTGCTAACTCTTTAGATTTATCTTCAATAGCTTTGCGCTCTTTAAAACTTGCAACGGCTAGCTGAATAAACGGGTCATGGCTTTTTTCAAAGTCGCTTACGCTTTTACTCATCCATGCTAAACGTTGCTCTTGTGAGTCAAGCTCAGTGTTTTTATACATGCTAGTTAACTTTTGGCGAAGTTTTTTCTCGTCGAAGTTTTTAGCTGTGCTATTAGTTAAACCAAAAAACTTATCAATTGAACTTACACGTTCAGCGTTAGGTAAAGCAACGTAATGAGTAAGCATAGCGACAACAATTTCTTGATCAATGTTGGCATCATAGCGACGGTTTACTGCTTTCATGCTTTGTTCAAAACGAGCAATATCACGCTCTTGATATCCGCGCTCACGCTCAATATTTGGTTTTTGATTCTCAATGGCTAGTCTGTATAGACGGTTAGCCGTAGTTAACATTTTGCTATAACGTAAATAACCCAAGATAAGGTCACGGGCTTGTTGCTCGTTATCCATTTTAAGTAATTTATTTAAGCCAGTTAATGCTTGGCCATATTGAGCTTTACGCTTGGCATTGCTGTTTAACCATGCAGTTAGTTTTGCTTCAAGGGCTTGCTTACGGTCATAAAAAGTACCTTTATTAAAGCTATGGATCATCGAACCATAGTTTTTAGCATAGTTGGCCAAGCCTGCTAAAGTACTTTCATATTTTATACGTGCTTCACTACCCACTTCTGAGTGTTGGTGAATTAGATCAATCACTTCTTCTCTATAGGCTTTAGCTTGTGGGTAAACCCAAGTAAATTGGTTCTCTACTTCATAGGCTGTGCGATAGCGGTTAGTTCGGCCTGGGTAGCCTAATACCATTATATAGTCGCCATCATCAACACTGCTTTTGTTCACTTTTAAGTGATGTTTAGGCTGGTAAGGAACATTATCTTCGCTGTAGTCAGCTGGTTGGCCGTCTTTACCTACGTAGGCACGGTAAAACCCATAATCACCGGTGTGACGTGGCCACATCCAGTTATCGATATCACCACCATATTTACCAATACTGCTTGCTGGCGCATGAACTAAACGAACATCACGAATAGTAAGTTGCTTAAATAAGTAGTACTCAAGACCACCATGAAAATTCACCACGCTACAACGATATCTATCATCATTTTCACATTCAGCGACTAAAGCCTTTGAATTTTTATCAATAGTTTTATAACGATCATTACCCGACATGGCATCAGTTAAACCTGATTTCACCAGTTTAGTAACTTCGTTAATTTCTTCAGTTACATAAATGCGGCTGCCCGGCGTTGCAGGCAATTCTTCTTTAAATGACTTTGCTAAGAAGCCATTTTTAAGTAAGTTATTTTCAGCGGTAGAGTTATATTGCACTGAACCGTAAACACAGTGGTGGTTACTGGCGACTAAACCTTGATCAGATACAAATGATGCCGTACAGCCACCTAAACTAACAATTGCTCCCATAGGAAAGCCAGTTAAGTCAGTTAAGTCATTCGGGTTTAATTTTAATCCTGCTTTGGTAAGTTGCTTGGCAATGGTTGGTAACTGATTTGGTTGCCACATGCCTTCGTCTGCTAACACGGTATTTGAACCAAATGCTAGAGCAGTCGCAAGTAATGAAAGTGCGATTTTTTTCATGTTATCTATTCTCAATAATCGTTGAAATGTTAGATGTTATATTAATGTTAATATATATTTGACTGTAGCAGTTTGCGCTAGTCTCTATACACAGTCAAGCTAGCTCTGACAATTGACATGAAATCATGTAGAATAGTGTAATCTTAATTGTACTTATTTTGTGAGATGGCATTGAAATGACCACACCGAGAAAACAAAACGAATCAAATTTAGTGCAGGCATTTAAACGTTTGCTAAAAGAACAGTGCTACGGTTCGCAGGGGCAGTTAGCAGAAGCACTATCCGAGCAAGGCTTTGAGAATATGTCTCAAGCTAAAATCTCTCGTTTACTATCTAAGTTAGGCGCGGTAAAAACCCGTAATGCTAACAATGAAATGATTTATATTTTACCTGATGAATTAGCTGTGCCTAAATCAAAGCACTCTATTGAGTCTGTCGTATTAAGTGTAAAGCATAATGGTATGCAGATTATTGTTAAAACAGGTATTGGTGGTGCTCCATTAATATCAAGAATGCTTGATAGCATGGGAGAAGCAGCAGGAATTTTAGGCACGTTAGCGGGCGATGATACTATTTTTATTGCGCCAATTGATGCCAGTAAAATTGAAGCGATCACGCAAGATATTTGTAATTTATTAGGTGTTAAAAGTAATCACGAGTAGTAACGGATTACTTTTAACGTTTTATCTCAGAACTTTTATATTGAGCTCTTATAATGCTCGTTTTGCTTTAGGAAATTTGCATAATCACTATCGCTATGTTTTATGTGATTAACGAGCCAATCATTAAGGTGAGATAGTTCCTTGTCTATGGCTTGTTGATCACCCACAGCAATATTTTTCTGATAGTCACGAAGTTGCTTAACTAAATGAGTATGGTGTTTTTTGTGCTCTTCTGATTTTGGGTATTGATAACTATCAAAGAACTTTTCTTCCCAATCAAAATGAACCTCAGTATAGGTAATGAGCACATCAAGTGCTTGGCTGATAGCTTTGTTGCTATGCTGTTGAGCACTTAATATATGTACTTCATTCATCATATCTAACATTTTTTTATGTTGGCGATCTGCTTCCTCTATACCAATATTATGCTCGGGCTGCCAAGAAAGTAGTTGTAGTGATTTTTCTTGCTGATTAAAACTGTCTTCATCTAACTGATAGCGCTCAATTATCAAGTGCATTTCTTGTGACATAGCTGCAAGCTTTGAGCCTGTTTCTGAAAGGTGTTGAGCACCTTGAGAAGCTTCTTGGGCAACATCACTAATATTTACAATACTTTTTGATACTTGCTCAGCAACCACTGATTGCTGCTCAACAGAAGCGGCTATTTGGGTACTCATATTGGTTATTTCATTAACCGCATGGGTGATTGAGTTGAGAACCTCCCCAGATTGTTGAGAATGCTCTACGGCATTTAATGCTTGGTGTTGGCTTGATGACATGGCGTCTGCAACATCACCGATGCCTGACTGAATCAGTTCAATCATTTGTTGAATTTCTAACGTAGCGTTTTGGGTTCTGCCTGCTAAGGTGCGAACTTCATCTGCCACGACAGCAAAGCCTCTACCTTGCTCTCCTGCACGGGCTGCTTCAATGGCTGCATTTAAAGCAAGCAAATTAGTCTGCTCAGCAATACCTCTGATAACATCTAATATATTGGTAATCGAGTTACTGTTTTCTTTAAGTGTTTCTGTGCCCGCAGCGGCTTGGTCGATATTATTGGCCAGTGTATTGATCGCATCAATGGTTTCTTGCACCACTCGTGCGCCATTTTCAGCCTCATTGTTTGCTTTATCTGCTGAAACTGATCCTTGCTCAGTATTTTGCGCAACTTCATTAATTGATGCGCTCATTTGTGTTATCGCCGTTGATGTTTGGGTGAGTTCATTTGACTGTATTAACATTCCCTCTGCTGCAGAATTACTGCCACTGGCTACTTGTTCAGCAGCAGTTGCAATTTCATTACTTGAGCTTCTAACGGCAATAATAGAGCGAGACAGACCCTCGACAATTTCATTGACAGCAACAGCTATCAATTGTAACTCGTCCTTGGTTTTAAGCTCAAGTTTGGTATTTAAGTTACCTTCGCCTATTTGGTTTGCTGACTTCATTACGGCGTTTAGGTTTATTTTAATGGCTAAATAAATACCGGTGTAAGCATAAACTAGTAAAACAACGACAATAATGATTAAAGAGATATAAAAGTATATGTTTGCTTTTGCTTTGGCTATTTGGTCACTCATTCTGTTATCTAGCGCTAATTGCATTTTATCAAACAGGACTAACAGTGAGTTGATGGTTTCAGTGCCTTGAGCGAAGAACTCTGTGGCAGCAATGTTAGGTGATTGCGCTTGAATTATTTCTTGGTTTGCAAGGATTAAGTAATTATTTAATTTTTGTTCTGCATCTTTATAATCACTCGATAGACTGGCTGACAGTGCGGGTACTTCGTTAAATAAATATTTAATATCTTTACTGAGTTTTAAGGCATTTTGTTTGTCTGCTAGCGCGGCAACTTGTAGTTTGTTTTCCATGGTTAATGAGTTAGCAGAGATGACGCCTGCACCTTTTCCTCTAAGCTTTCCTAAGGCTTCGACTTGATTTGGAATGGTGTGTAATAAACTATTAATCAGGTAACTGTTAGCAGGGTCGCTATCTTGTAGCATTCTTCCTTCACGGCCAATAGTATCCATAAAATTTAAAATATCGCCGATAAGTTGTGTGTATTGACTGAATATTTCTTTCGCCTGACCGGTAAAAGCTTTTTGAGTGATGTCTTGCCAGCGGTTAAATAACTTTTTGGGGAAGTTGTTAGTGGTGAGTACAGCTTGCAGTTCTTTATCAACACTCAGTAATAATTGAAAGTCTTGCTCTACTTGTTGGCGCTTTTGTTCTACTTTGCTTTTGATTTTTTGATTGTCGTTCAAATAAACATTTGTCATGCCGCGTGTCTGAGCTACATGCTCAGTTAACTTTCTAAGCGGCACAATAAAGCGAGAAGCGTTATGTTCATAATTTGCATTTTCAACTATTTGCCACTGTTGTTCGCTGAGTATGGCGAAAAAGAATAACAGTGGTGCAACACACAAGATTGATACGAGAATAAACTTTGCTTTAAATGATAATTGGTTGGTTAGTTTTACTGCGGGTGAAAAAAACGTAATCATCTATCTTTCCTTAAGCTAATCAGTGGTATGAGTATGGTAGTAAATAGAATTTTTTACCAGTTCTTTATCGGCATGGTATTTCTTTGTGTTTTAGTCTTCTCTTTTCTTAATTTAGGTCAAAGCAATTTGACAGACAATGCTTGAGAATACTTGCTATTAACACCTTTACATAGCTCAATACCTTTAATAGGTATAAATGACAGGACTTTTATGAACACTATCCCTGAATATATGACCGCAAAACATCGTGAATGTGATGATGTTTTTTCTGAAGCTGAATCGGCTGTTGCACAAGAAAACTGGTCTTTGGCACTAGAGAAATGGCAATGTTTTTCCCAAGAACTAAGTCAACATTTTAGTCAAGAAGAAGATACTTTATTTCCTAAGTTTGAACAGGCTACTGGCATGACCGCTGGACCAACCCAAGTAATGCGCATGGAGCACCAGCAAATGCGTGCTTTAGTTCAAGACTTGGATAATGCTTTAGCTAAAAAGAATAAAGATGATTATTTAGGGCTTTCAGAAACCTTAATGGTCATGATGCAGCAGCATAATATGAAAGAAGAAATGATGCTTTACCCTATGATGGCACAGCATGTTAGTGATGGTGAACAAATTATTGAAGCTTTTAAATCTGTATAGCAATATTTTTACGTAGTTAAGTGGTACTATTAGCAAATAAATACTCAAGTAAAACCAAGCAAGAAAAGCCAATGCAGATAACTTTTTTAGATGTTAGTGAGTTAGCACCACCAGAGCCAATGTCAGTTATTTTGCAGAGTTTATCTAACCTAGCAGAGGGTTGCTGTTTGCAGATAAAACATAGGCGAGAGCCTTTTCCTTTATATGAAAAGCTTACAGATGCTGGCTTTGCTTATCATTGTGTGGTGCACTCTCAAGATAATATTACCCTGTATATCTATCATGCAAGTGATCACCCTTTCTTTGAGCAGTTTATTAAAAAACAATAGGGCGTTTTTAGATGAATATTTCAGGTTTGTCTTTTAATGCCTTGCCACCTATAGATTTACCATTTCGCTTTTTTCTTAGCGCACCTCTTTTTGTTTTATTGTCTGCAGGTCTTATTTTTTACTCGGGCGAGTCTTTATGGTTAAGTCGTTGGCAACCAAGTATGCTGGCATTAACTCACGGTTTTACTTTAGGCTTTATTACCATGGTTATGATGGGAGCCTTATTGCAACTTCTCCCTGTCATTGGGGGGATTGGTATAGCCAAGCCGAGACTGGTTGCGAGTAGCTGTCATGTTTTGTTGAGCGTTGGCACGCTATCTTTGATGGCAAACTTCCTCTGGCCACAAAAAGTATTATTTAATGCTAGTATTTTTCTGCTTGCGATCGCTTTCATTTTATATATTTCAGCATTAACTTGGGTACTCATTAAAAAGTTAAGCCAAGGGCATTCCATTATAGGATTTCGTCTTGCTGTTTTTGCACTTTTTATTGTTGTAATAATAGGGCTAGTTTTGCTTAGTCGAAGCCAAGCATGGTTTATGGACTATGACCTTCCTTTATTATTTACCAGTAAGCAGTTAACCAATAGCCATGCTATTTTTGGTCTTATAGGTTGGGCTGGATTACTTATTATTTCCGTTAGTTTTCAAGTTATTCCCATGTTTCATGTTGCTCCTAGTTTCAATAGGAATATTAGTCGCTATTTACCCGCGGGAATATTTATTTGCTTACTCGTATCCTTATTCCAAGAAACAATTGCCTTGAACTTCATCGTCGTTTTACATGCTATTTTTGCGCTAAGTTTGCTTTGGAACATTCAAAAACGAAAACGAAAAGTGCCAGATACCAGTATTCGTTATTGGCAGTTGTCGGCAATATCTTTACTGATAATAAGTGTCTTTTATTTTATCCCCGATGATTATTTAACCAAGACTATTATTGAAAAGAAAACGTTAATATTAGCCAGTATGTTTATTTATTTTTATTTAATGTCTGTGATTCAAGGCATGTTATTAAAAATACTTCCTTTTTTAAGTTATACCCATTTGCAGCAGCGTTGTTTAACTAACTTTTCAGCCATGCAATTTATTCCCCATATGCATGAGTTTTTGAATAAAAAACATGGACAATGGCTGTTTTATTTGCATACACTTTCAGGTGCTTTTTTGCTAATAACTATTATGATACCAAGCACTTATTGGTTACTTTCAGGTTTGCTTTTTATTGAGTTTTCATGGTTACTATTCATTATGAGTAAAGCTGTTAGCTTATATTATTCAGTAGATCAAAAAATTGAGCAATCTTCTTTAGCACAACCCTAACTGATGATTTTTTTGCTACAATTAACTTGTTAGCAAAATAATATGGCAAGCTTTATGGAATATGAATTTTTACATGATGCAATAACAGGCGAAGCTAAGGCTCGCTTTTCTTTAGAGCATGAAGTGGTAGGCCCTTGGATAGAAGTTGAATTAGGGCGTGATAGTAATAAATTGACAGAGCTGTTAACCGCAATAGATCAAGTTGAAAAAGGGCTACAAGGCGAGGTTGTTATTGCAGGTCATGAGTATTCTGTGGCAATTAGCCAAACAGATGTCGAAATTCAACCTAATGCCAGCCTAAATGGCGCAGAGCCTTTATCAGAAATGTTAACATCTGAACATATAAATTTTGATCAGAACGAAATGGCGGCTTGTGGTTTAGATGACTTTAGAACGCTACTTTTGTCTTGGGCAAAATTTACCAACAATAGTTATCAGTAATAATTAGTTTTGAGCGCTATTTATGATGAGATAAACTTGTTTGTTTGCTTTATAACTTCAGGCAAGTCGCCTTTACTAATTCCCAGCACTTTTAACGCATCTTCTTCAATATAGTTCCAATCTGTGGAAGGTCGTTCAAAATACTTAACCGATATAATATTTTCAGCTAGCTTTAAAACAGCATACAAGTCTTGTTTGATTGGATCTGTGACTGTTGCAAGATAGTCACGTTCGTGATGCTGTAGAATAATTTGGCAAACATCTTTAGGTAAACGCCAAGAGCTGGCAACATAGTAACCGATAGTGGCATGATTTACTTGATAATGTTGTTCTTCAATATTGGGAAGTGAAATTTCAGGTGTTATATAGGATTTATCTATAACTTCTTGATAATTATCATACTTCATCGCCATAACAGGTATTCCACAGGCATGAAATAAACCTAAACTGAAAAACTTATCCACCGGGATATGACTTTTATAGGTTTTACCTAACTTGATGGCAACGTCGGCAAGCTCAGAAGTTATTTGCCAAAAATCCTCAAGATCAATGCTACAACTTTTTGTATCAAAGCTTTTCTTTAATAAACTCCCTGTAACAAGCATTACCACACCGTAAATACCGATATAATTTACTGACATTTTAATATCAGTAATGGTGCGGTTTAACCCGTAAAGGGGAGAGTTGACTGTTTTTAGAATGGCAGCGCTCACGGCAATATCTTTACTAATACAGTTAGCAATCGCATTGATATCAGGATTAGAGTCGGCCATTAGCTTTAATAAGTTAAGTAGTAACTTAGGTTGAGCAGGTACAGAAAAACCGCGGCTAATATCATCTAATATATCTTGATCAACAATGAGCATGACTATTCCATAAAGTGAGTATTATTAAAATAATGTTAGCATATGTGCCTAAAAAATAAGATGCTAAACCGTTAATTACTTAAAGCTTTTAGTGTTATTTAATATTATCATTGAAAGTATTTTGTATACAATTGAGGTTTTTTAATGAAAAGTTGCGCAATTTTAACCATGGATAATTTAAGCGATTTTGAATGTTATGATAATTTGCTAGATCAACCCCTTGCATCGCTTGGCTGGCAAACAGAGTTAGTGTCATGGCGAAAGAGCAATGTAAATTGGCACCGCTTTGAAGCGGTGATCATTCGAAGCCCTTGGGACTATCAAGATGATGCACAAGCCTTTATTTCAGTGTTGGAGCAAATTGAAAAATCTAGTGCGGTACTGCAAAACTCGCTGACAACGGTGAATTGGAATATAGATAAAATATACTTAAAATCACTGACAGAGCAGCATGTAAGTATAGTGCCTACCTTATGGCAAGCAAATCTTGCTATCGAAGATTTAAATAGTTTTTTTGACCATTTTAATTGTCAGCAATTAGTGATAAAACCAAGGATCAGTGCTAATGCTGATAATACTTTTTGGTTGCATCGCGATACTGCGGAACACTTTATAGAGCAATTGCTGAGTGTGTTTGCTGATAGTGACTTTATGGTGCAGCCCTTCATTGAAAGTGTTATCAATGAAGGAGAGTTCTCGTTATTTTATTTTAACGGTGCTTATAGTCATGCCATTTTGAAAACACCAAAACAGGATGACTTTAGAGTGCAAGAAGAGCATGGTGGTCGTTTGCAAAGTATAGAGCCTGAAACTGCATTATTAGCACAAGCAAAAGAAACCTTATTAGCGGTTACGCAAGAGGTGGGAGAAATGCCGCTCTATGCTCGCCTTGATTTTGTCAGAATGCCTAACCATGAAGGTGTAGCACAATTTGGTTTAATGGAAGCGGAGCTTATCGAACCATCATTATATTTTAATATGGATGATAAAGCGGCTCAGCGCTTCGCTACGGCATTTAACGAGCGAATGAATGACTAACGGGTGATGTAAATCATCATCACAAAAAATAAGATGATGACACTGTTAAAACCAAGAATATAAAGAAAGCCTTTTAATCCCGACTTCAAGCTATAGCCGTGTCGGTTAAGGTACCACCACCAAATAGCGCACATAATTATGGGTAATAAAAAAAAGAGTCTGATCATGTTAAGTGCCTACTTGTTGAGACGTTGTTTCTTGGTTTTCACCTTCATGCCATGGTGCCACTTTAAATAACATCACCATACCCGGAATAGCTAGCGCTGTGCATAAAAAGTAGAACTGTGTCCAACCTATTTGTTCTACAATAAAGCCGGTAGTGGCATTGGCAAAGGTTCTTGGTAAAACAGCCAGCGCAGTAAATAAAGCTATCTGAGTGGCAGCAAAAGCAGGGTTTGTTGTTCTGGCAATAAACGCGGTAAACGCAGCTGTACCTAGACCTACTCCTAAATACTCAAATCCCATAGCAAAGGCTAGAGCATAGTTGTTATGGCCAATTTCAGCAAGGGCAGCAAAACCAAGAATACTGACAATTTGCACTAATCCAAATAACCATAATGCCTTGTTAATACTCAGTTTCACCATAACAAGACCACCAACAATAATACCTATAGTCATGGCGATTAATGAAGATGTTTTTGCAATAACCCCAATTTCAGTTTTGCTAAACCCTAAATCGATAAAAAAGGGCGTTTGCAAAGCGGTAGCCATATTATCACCTAGCTTATAAAGCACTAAAAAAGCGAGTGTATAACCGGCAGACTTAAGGCCGTTACTATTAATAAAATCTTTAAAAGGTAATACAATAGCTTCTTGTAATGATTTTGGGGCCTCATGCTCGGTTTCTAACTCTTTAATAAAAAGCGTCAGTAATATACCTAAAAACATAAAGCTGGCCACAATAATAAATACGGATTGCCAACTGATATGGTCGGCTAAAATAAAGGCTAAAGAGCCCGGCACAAGTCCTGATAAACGATACGCTTGCACATGGATAGAGTTGCCCAGCCCTAATTCATTGTCAGGTAATAATTCACGTCGATAAGCATCAAGTACTATATCTTGGCTAGCACTAAAAAAAGCCACGCCTGCTGCTAAATAAGCCACCGACCAAATATTTGCTACAGGATTTATCCAACCAAAAGTTGCTATGGATAATAACAGTAATACTTGCGTGACTAGCATCCAACTTCGTCTTCGCCCTAATCGTCCAAGTGAGTATCTGTCAATTAAGGGGGACCAAATAAACTTCCAAACATAGGGAATACCTATAAGAGAGAATAAGCCAATTTCAGCTAAACTGACCCCTTCAGAGCGCAACCAACCGGGAACCAGCTGATAAAGTACAAATAAAGGTAAGCCAGAGCTAAAACCTGTAAAGATACAGATCAGCATACGTTTATTTAAAATGGCTTCTTTAAAGGATGTTGTCGGCATTCATGGCAACTCAAGGGAAGAAACGATAATACTGTCAAACCTATTGATAACTTTCAACTAGTTGTGGAAGATAATTTTAATTTTGGCTGAAGTAATACAACTTTTATAAAAATTGTTATTAAGCAACCGGACGCCAGCCAATACAATCAATAGGATAACTGCCGATACCATTAAAAAAATCTAGGCAAGTATTCATTTCACTTTTAAAGAATAAGTTTTGTTGGAGTGCTTGTGCGCCATGTAAACTGACTTCGTGTACTACATGCCAAAAAACTCGCTCATGGGCGTTACTAGGTGTTTCATCCGTTACATTTAAACTAGCCCATTCTTCCATAGTATCAACAATGAATTGATCTAACTCTGTATAGTGCAATTTTTGATCGATAACGGCACTAACATAAGAGGTAATTTGTATAATTTTACCGTTGATAAACTGCTCAACTATCATGAATAGTCCTTCCGAGCTTCCTTGCTACTCTATAAATAGTACTCGAAAATGTTAATCTATTGCTTTTTGACAGGTGCTGATTGTATTTCATTGTCGTTGGGGGAGTATTTAGAAAACAAATTACAAACTAATATGATTAACGCTATGTTTATTTATCGTAGAGAAATACTGCTTTGTCAAAAAAATACCGCTTAATGCAGACTGTATGGTCAAATAATAACCATCAATAGTGTTGAGACTGGAAAAGTAAGAGCTATAGTTAACTCTTTATTCTTACTCTGCTGGTAATAGCGTTGCTTTTACTAACATGACAGGCTCTAGCGGAACATCTTCCCAACCAAGCGCTTCGTTATAATCTGTTTTTACTTGAGCCATCGCCTCTAACACTTCTTCGCCTTCAACAATGGCACCAAAAACAGCATAGCCCCAACGTCGACCGGGATCTAAATTAGTATTATCATTAATATTAAAAAAGAACTGTCTGTTTGCGGTATGAGGACGTGTTTCTTTTGCCATGGCGATAGTGCCAAACTCATTTTTTAACCCATTGCCTGACTCATTAATAATATCTTTATTTAATTTTTTAGGGGTGAAGTCGCTATCATAACCACCGCCTTGCACTATAAAATCACTCACTATGCGATGAAAGATGGTGTTGTCATATTCACCTGTGACCACGTACATTAAGAAATTATCCACTGTAATAGGCGCTTTCACTCTATCTAACTCAACAATAATAGTACCCATTGACGTTTCTAACTTTACCTTAGGGTATATATTGGTGGGATCAATGGCGACATTGTCAGCACTGTGAGCAAGATTGGTGAAGAAAAGGTTTAAAGATAAAATACTAGTGAAAATTATTTTAGTGAGAACGGCCACAGCGAGATCCTTTATTTAATGAAATCGTTAATTTTAGGGGTAGCTAAAATTTCAGTTAACAAGCTCGTTAAGCGTTGATTGAAGTTACGCTCTAGTACCGCTATATCTGCTTTTAAAGGACCTTCAGAATTGCCGCGATTTTTAAACGTGCTGGTTAACGTTTGCTGACCATTGTTGATTTGTACTTTTAACACTATTTCAGACTGAGAGTTATAGTTCATCATTTTTTGATCAACGCTAATAACAGCCTTTTCAATAGTAATCTTAATAGTGTTATTGGCAACAGAAGCTATGTTTAATCCTTGTTTTTGCCATTGCGTTGATAAGGCTTCTTGAATTATTTCTTCAAGGCTATGCTCCGCTGAAATAACAGTTGCCGCTTTTCCTTCCCGTAAAATTTGCACAATATGACTTGCGGTGCGCATATCTACAATATCGAGCTGAGCATATTTATTGTCATATGCTAGGTTAGGCGTGGTAACAATATCAGGAGTCACTATCAAATGGCTCGGGGTATTAGCACAAGCTGTTAATAGTAAGGTAAAAGTTAAAAGTGCTAAGAGCTTTGCTTTCATGGTTTTTTCACTTTGTTCGTATTAAATTGTTCAGTATAAATTAGCGTTTAATCGCTGATTGCGTGACAAACTTGTCATTACTAGCGATAAGCTTCTCATTGCCAAAAATGCGTTGTAGCTTAATATGATAAGCTAACTGGCGATTGCCAATAATGCGTAATTCTCCGCCTTTTTTCAATACTCTATGACTGTCTTTAAACATTTGCCAAGCGATATGATCAGTGGTGGCGTTTTGCTGATGAAAAGGAGGATTACATAAAATTAAATCAACACTGTTACTTTCTACGTCAGTTAAACAATCATTTAAGTAAAACTGGCACTGGCCAATAAGATCAGGCAAGTTGTCCTTAAGGTTTTGTTCAGCGGAAGTAATAGCCATGTGAGATTCATCGAAAAACTGCACTTGCGCACTTGGCTCGCTAGCCAGAACACTTAATCCAATAACTCCATTACCACAGCCTAAATCAATTACCTTACTATTGGGTTCTACTTTAGGTAAATTCTCAATAAAGTAACGGCCACCAATATCTAGTTTTTCTCTTGAATAAACATTGGCATGGTTACTTATCATAAAGTCCCGCCCTAATGCTTTGTTAGGCATAGCCCATACCGTTGGGAAAGGTGACTCTATAGGTGACTTTTCATTGTTATCAAGTTGACAAAAAACCAAACGAGCCTTTTTAATAGCAAGTGAGGTTGTGGTTGTACCTAAATACTTTTCAAATAACTTTAAAGTAGAGCTGTGAATGTCTTTAGCTCTGTCGGCAGCAATGAAGATAGTGTTTGAAGCAACGGTGTTTTTTATCTTGATTAATTGCTCAACCAGTAAAGACTTACTTTTAGGTATTTTAAACAGAATAATATCTGCATTTTTAGGCAGTTCATCTAAACAGTTAAGCTGCTTAACATTACTGCCATCCAGTTGGTTTTTTCTAATATTAGCGAAAATACCTTGGCTGCTGATATGTGAGTCATTCACACAAAAGACGTTATTAGTCTTGTGGCTTTCTGCATTTTTGGGTAAACAAAAGTGTGTTGTTAGCGCGCCAAAGGCATCATTAAAAATTAGCACTTGTGAGTCATCAGTAATTAACTTTTCTTCAGTGATATGATTTATCAGGTATTCATCGGCAGCATCCCAAGCTTGCAAACTTCTGTTTACTTGGGCGATAGGAAAGCGGTGTAGTGTTATTTGTTTATCAAGAGAGAAAAAAGGGCTCAACATAGCGGTAAATCATTTGGTAGTCATCATCTAAGCGGCTATTGTGTCACATTTGCCGGTATATTTGTTGGCTAAAGCAGATAAAATTTATTAAAATAAAATGCTATTAGCACCATTGAGTTAGCCAAAATAGACTTGTTTTCATCTCATTAATGGTGGCATGTTAAAATTTCTCGGCTAAAATTAGTGGTGACCTTTTCATTCTTACCTTTGCAAAATAGAGAAAAATAATGACTATCGCCGCAGCCATCGAAGAAAAGTTACTCTCGGCATTTTCGCCATTACATTTAGATGTGGTAAACGAAAGTAATAATCATAACGTCCCACCAGGCAGTGAATCACATTTTAAAGTGACCATAGTTTCGAAAGACTTTGAAGATGAACGCTTAATTAAACGTCATCGTGCTGTAAACTCAGTCTTATCTGAAGAGCTAGCAGAAAAAATTCATGCCTTAGCATTGCACACCTACACTGAAAAAGAGTGGCATGATTACTATGCTGATAACACGCCACTTTCACCTAATTGTTTAGGCGGTGGTAAGTAATCTAAGCATAGCTTTAAGCCACTTTGTTCCATCATTAATTAAGTGTTGTTCTTGTGAACAGCGCTTTTTTTAAATACACTCCTTTATAAATTTAATAATATCAACAAACTGCTCGTACCTCTTTAAATGTTTAGCAAGGTACAATAGCGCAAATTTTTATTCTTTAAGATACCAAGTGCATCAATTGGTATAACAATCTAAAAAGGTATTCTTATGGTAATCAAGCCAAAAATCCGCGGTTTTATTTGTACTAACGCTCATCCTGCAGGTTGTGAAGCGCATGTTAACGAACAAATTGCTTATGTTAAGTCACAAGAAAATACTGAAGCAGGTCCTAAAAATGTATTAGTAATTGGTGCATCTACAGGCTACGGTCTAGCTTCACGTATTACTGCTACATTTGGTCATAACGCCAGTACTTTAGGTATTTTCTTTGAAAAGCCGCCAACAGAAAAGAAAACCGCGTCAGCTGGTTGGTATAACACTGCTGCTTTTCAAAAGGCTGCCGATGAAGCTGGTGTTTACTCTAAAAATATTAATGGCGATGCGTTCTCTCACGCAATTAAAGCGCAAGCGATAGAAACCATCAAAGCCGATTTAGGTAAAATTGATTTAGTGGTATACTCACTTGCCTCTCCTCGTAGAACGGATCCTGATACGGGTGAAGTATACTCTTCTACCTTAAAACCAATTGGTGAGAGCGTAACAACCAAAAACTTAAATACCTCAAAACGTATTATTGATGAAGTATCAGTTGAAGCAGCTAACGAAGCAGAGATTCAAGGCACAATTGATGTCATGGGTGGTGCTGACTGGGAATTATGGATGAAAGCCCTTGCTGAAGCTGATGTACTTGCAGAAGGGGTTAAAACGGTTGCTTATACATACATTGGTAAAGAACTAACTTGGCCAATTTACGGTAAAGCTACTATTGGTAAAGCTAAAGAAGACTTAGATCGCGCAGCAGCGGCAATTAATGCCTCAACTGCGAGCATCAATGGTCAAGCACGTGTTACTTCTTTAAATGCCGTGGTAACCCAAGCAAGTTCAGCTATTCCAATTATGCCGCTTTATATTTCAGCCATGTTTAAAGTAATGAAAGCTGATGGCACCTATGAAGGTTGTATTGAGCAAATAGCTAATTTATTTAAAGAAAATATTTATAGTGACTCTCCGCGCTTAGATGAGCAAGGACGCTTCCGTCAAAACTATAAAGAGTTGGAAGACAGCGTACAACAGCGTGTTACTGATATTTGGAATACAGTTGGCACCGAGACTATTGATGAGTTAACTGACTATGTTGGTTACCACAACGAATTTTTAAAACTGTTTGGTTTTGGTGTTGACGGTGTTGATTACGATGCAGATGTTAGCCCTGTTGTTGAGATTAATAACTTGGGCTAGCTAGTTAGAAATCTAATCTACTTTATAAAAACCGATGTTCGTCATCGGTTTTTTTATGCCCTAAATTGAAGTTTAAGCTTAGCCAATCAAAAAAACTCAAAACGGTAGTGACTTATATTCTTGTCTTATAACCCGCCTGTCTGTGTTTAGCTAAATACGATGGCGTTCTTGCTTTGGCGAGTTTGTAAACAAAGTGGTAGCGGGCAACGTGGTAACTTGGATCGAAACCATAAAAATTCAGTTTCATTTTTGCCAACTCTTCCGCTCTATATTCGCTTAAAGGTTTATAGTTTTCATCCTGTTGACGCTTTTGTAATTTGGCGTGAAGAAATTCGCTAAACTCATCGTTGCTGATAATGTTTTTTACTGTCTTTATTAGCTCAGCTAAGAATAGCTCTTTAGTGAAAGTAAAGTCTATTAACCCTAACTCTCTTGCTTGAATTGCGCCTACAGGTAAGCGGTTTTCCATTATTCTTTTCGCTTCATCTAAGCCTATTCGCTCAGGCAAGGTATAAGTCCAATATTCTGAGCCAAATAAATTACCCATAGATTTATAGTGAGGATTTAGCACCACTTCTTCATTAGCGGCGACTAAATCACAACTAAGCGCTAAAAACACACCGCCAGCGCCAACATTACCGTTAATCGCGGCTACGGTAAGTTTATCTGTCGTTTCGATAATGGCCTGACAAACATCATTCATGGCGTTAATATTTCGCCATGACTCATCGGCAGCACTGTTACTTTGCTCAATAACGTTTAAATGAATGCCATTGGAGAAAAAGTCATTGCCGCCCATCAATATGATGACATCAACATCTGATTTCGCTAGTTGTTGATATTCACTGAGCAGTGTTTGGCACTGGCTAGTACTCATGGCACCATTGTAAAAATTGAAATATAAGTAGGCAATTCTTTGCTCTGTTTGGGCAGTGTTTAGCACTTGAATATGATGCCATACCTCTTTGTAAGCTGATGCGCCAGCACATTGCAGTTCAAGCTTTGTTAATGAATCGCCGAGCAGTAATGCTGCCGGTAATTTTAAGCTGCGATTTTTTTTCAAAGATAAAGCTGCTGTACTTGCACTGTTATTTTCACTGCTCCTTTCGGTATTGTTATCAGTTAGTTTTTCACATAAATGAGAAACCCAGACAGCACTGTCTATTGTGGCAATGGCTATGGCACCATTTTTTTGGGCGACAAGGTGTCCAGCCTTACCTGAAAGTGCGTGATCAATAGAGGCATTATACAAATAGAGTTCTCTATCTTTGAGTTCGCTATTTAATAATTTTGTCAGTAAGCCGGGATTGCCGTCACTGCTGTTTATTTTGCGTAAAATTGTTTCGCTATCATCTTGTTGCCAGTCAATTGCTCGATCACTTTGTTTCATTAAACAGCGCCACTTAGCGTTATCAGGTAAGCTGTGATCTGCCAAAGGTGTAGGTTTAAAGTTTTTATCTGCTAAGTTTGATAGTGCTTTTCTTATCGCTTTTGCTGTTGCGCTAGTGACTTCTTGTCGATAAAGGCTAGATTTACTGGCTATACGCATGGCAAAGTGCTCTGTAGCCCAAATATCGCCACCATCCATGACTTCATTCGCTTGTAAAATGGTAACGCCCCAAGATTTTTCTTGGTTAAGAATTGCCCAATCTAAAGAGCTAGGCCCTCTATCACCAATAATGCCGGGGTGGACAATCCAACATAAATGGTTTTGCCATACTTGATCTGGTATGGCTCGTTTTAGAAATGGCGCTATGATTAAGTCAGGTTGATAGCGCTCTACAGCGTCGATACAAACGTCATCATTGATATCAAATTCTATAGAGACATCATGTCCAAGTTGGGCAAGCTCTATATGCAAGCGTTGGCAAAGACAATTATAAGCATGGCTTAGTAATAATATTTTCATGGTTAGCAGATCCTTGGAAGCTGTTCGCCGTTGATCCAGTCCACCATACGCATGCCGCCAAAACTGGTTTTAAGCTGTACAAAATTATTATCGTCGGCGAAAACTTCGCCCACAATCGCGGCATCAAGCCCTTGTGGATGCTCACGCATAACCGAGAGCAGTGCTTCAGCTTTTTCTTCTGGGCAAAAGGCAATTAGTTTACCTTCATTAGCGACGTACAAAGGATCAAGCCCTAAGAATTCACACGCCGATTTTACTTGCTCTTTAATGGGCATATCATCTTCGTAGAGTTGAATGCCGACATCAGCTTGTTGAGCTATTTCATTTAAGGTTGCCGCTAGGCCACCACGGGTTGGATCGCGCATACAGCAAACTTCTGGAGTATGCTCGGTCATGGTGCTTACTAAATCATGCAAGCTTTGTGAGTCTGATTCAATAGTGGTTTCAAAGGTTAAGTTCTCACGTAATGACATAATAGCAACACCGTGATCGCCTAAAGAGCCACTAACAATAATTTTATCGCCGGGCTTGATTTTATTTGCGCCGCGCTCAATATTGTCTGTGATCACACCGACACCTGTAGTGTTGATAAATACGCCGTCACCTTTGCCTTGCTCAACAACTTTGGTATCGCCAGTGACTATCTGTACACCTGCTTCGTTTGCTGCTTTTGCCATGGAGTCAATTATCTTTACTAAGTCGGCCAGTGGATAGCCTTCTTCTAAAATAAAGCCGCAAGATAGATATAAAGCCTTAGCACCTGACATAACCACATCATTAACGGTACCGTGAACCGATAAGGAGCCAATATCACCCCCAGGGAAAAATATAGGGCTAATAACATGGCTGTCTGTTGCCATGACTATTTTACCCGTAGGAAGCTGTAAACTGGCTTGATCGTTTTGTTGAGCCAATATAGGGTTATCAAAACGGGCAACAAAGAGTTGCTCAATTAACTGTGACATGGCCTTACCGCCAGCACCATGGATCATTTCAACACGACCATTTTTTAAATCTAGCGTTTGGGAATAAGGATTATTTTTCATTTTTTGTACCTATTTTGTACCTAAATTGAGCTTTGTTAAATTCATGATATTTTTTATTAAAGCTGGTAACGACCATAACTATAATATGCAGCACAAGCACCTTCTGATGACACCATGCAAGAGCCAATAGGATTTTCTGGTGTACATTTAGTACCAAAGAGTTTGCAATCTTTTGGTGTTTTTACCCCGCGTAATATCTTAGGACACTCACAGGCTTTGTTATCTCGGCCTTTAGATGGTTGCAAAGTAAAACGTTTTTCTGCATCAAACGCTTGGTATTTGGCTTTTATTCTCAGGCCAGAGTAGGGCACTAAACCTAAACCTCGCCATTCAAACTCGCTGCGCATTTCAAAAATATCGGCCACTAAATTTTTTGCTTTTAAGTTACCTTCTGCTGTTACTGCGCGCGTAAATTCATTTTCAACAATGGCACTGCCGTTATTAACTTGTTTTACCAACATCAATATGGCTTGCAGTACATCTAAGGGCTCAAAACCGGCGATAACCACAGGCTTTTGATACTCTTGGGCAAAATATTCATAGGGCTGAGAGCCAATTACGGTACTGACATGGGCTGGACCGATAAAACCATCAAGGGGAACTAAGCCCATATCTCGTACTTCAGGTGACTCTAGAATGGTACTGATGGCAGAGGGCGTGAGCACATGATTGCAAAATACTGAAAAATTGTTTACTTGTTGCTTTTGAGCTTGTTGAATAATTAATGCGGTTGGTGGCGTGGTGGTTTCAAAACCTATTGCAAAAAATACTACTTGTCTGTCTGGGTTATCTTTAGCAATGGTTAAGGCATCTGCACAAGAGTAAACCATACGAATATCAGCACCATCGGCTTTGGCTTTTAGCAGGCTTCTGCGTTTGGAGCCGGGAACACGCATCATATCGCCGTAGCTACATAAAATAACATCATGCTCGGTGGCTAGTTCTATGGCTGAATCGATACGAGCAATAGGCAAAATGCAAACTGGACAGCCTGGGCCATGGATCATTTTGATATTGTTAGGTAATAAATCTGGAATACCATATCGGAATATAGCGTGGGTATGGCCACCACAAAACTCCATAAAGTGATAGGTTTTATCACTATGAACTGCTTGGCTAATATTCTCGGCAATTTGTTTTGCCATTTTGCCATCACGATATTCATCAACGTACTTCATTATTCTGCCTTATGATCGCTCATTGCTTGCTCTAATACGCCCATTTCTTCAAATAAGGCGAGTGTTTTTTCCGCTTCATCAGGATCTATTTTATTTAACGCATAACCGACATGCATAATGACAAAATCACCAATGGCTAGATCATCAATTAAGGCCACGGATATCTCTTTTTTTACGCCACCAATATCAACTATGGCGATGTCATCGACTAAAATCTTTTCAACTTTTACCGGAATGGCTAGGCACATACAGCGTTCCCTTGTGGTTCTTTGGTATTATTATCAAGGCCTTTTAATGCTTGTTGCTCTATGGCAACCCAAGCTTGTCCTAGTGATAAAGAGCTATCGTTAGGAGAAACTTGTTCAGCACAAAACACCTTGTATCCTTGGTCAGTAAGTTGTTGTTTAATCAAAACAGTCAATCGTTGATTTAGAAAACAACCACCGGATAAGACAACATTTTTGCATTGAGTTACCTGTTTTGATGCTTGCGTTAGTAATTGAGTTAGGCCGATCGCTAGTTGAGAGTGAAAGGTCGCTGCGCCATCGTGGCTATTCATAAAGGGTAACTTAACTAATAATGGCGTCATGTTTAATTGATTGTTATTAATGGTAAAAAATGCTTCATCATCAATCGCTTTACCTGAATCAGCAAAGGATTCAAGTAGCATAGCGGTTTCTGCTTCAAAACTGTTTTCTTCAGACAAACCTAACAATGATCCTGCCAAATCAAATAATCGGCCTGCACTTGAGGTAGTAGGACAATTGATCTTTTTGCTAACCATTTGAGCTACCAGTGAATAGGCGCTTTGTTTAGCAAACCGTTGTTGAGCCTGTTCGCTGAAGCCTTGTTCTTGTAAAAAGGCACAGGCAATTCGCCATGGGTGTTTGGCTGCCATATCACCACCAGGCATGGTTATAGGTGTTAAATGACCTAAGCGTCTGGCATGCCCATGCTCGATGAAAAAGCACTCTCCGCCCCAAGCGCTGTTATCATTGCCAAGACCTATACCATCTAAACTTAAGGCCAAGTAGCCATCATTAAGTTGTTGTTCGCAGGCAATGGCTGCGCAATGGGCGTGATGGTGTTGAACCTTTATTAGCTCAATATTGTGTGTTTGGGCAAAGTCTTCAGCAAACTGACTGCTGTAAAAATCAGGATGTAAATCACAGGCAACTTGTTCAGGTTGAATTTCAAATATATCCATTAAGTATTGAATACTTTGCTGTAAATAGCGGCAATTTTCGGGATTACTTAAATCGCCAATATATTGAGATAAATATGCTTTGTTGCCTTTAGTTAAACAAAAACTGTTTTTTAATAAACCGCCAACAGCCAGTGTGCTTTTCGCAGGGCTTGCTGTTTTTGGTAAATGTATAGCCTTGGGAGTCATGCCACGGGCGCGGCGAATTATTGTACTTAGCTCATTATCATTGGCGCAGTTAATAATGGAGTCATCAATGCGTTTAGCGATAACTCGGTTATGACTGAGAATATAGTCACTTAACGAGGCTAATTTATGTAAGTCTTGCTCTTGATAGATTAATGGTTCACCTTTGACATTGGCACTTGTCATTACTAAACAAAGCGACTCATCTTGGCAAAATTCACCTTGGTTATTTTTAGTTTGAAACAATAAGTGATGTATTGGCGTGTAAGGTAACATTACGCCAAAGTTATTTAAATTAGGGGCGATATTTTCAAGTTGCTTAGCCTGTGCTGAGCTATTTTTTTTCACTAGCACAATGGGCGCAATGGCGCTGGTTAAATGTTTTATGGCAATGTTACTGAGCTTTACAATACTTGTTAGCGCATGAGTGTTAGCCATCATGACCGATAGCGGTTTTGTTTTTCGTTGTTTAATGGCTCTTATGCGCTCAACTGCACTAGCATTATGGGCATCACACACTAAGTGGTAGCCGCCAATACCTTTTATAGCAATGACTTTACCTTGTTTAATTAAGGTTATTGTTGCGCTGATTTGGTCGCCACTATCAACACTTTTATCTGCAAAATTGCGAGGGGGAACAACTTCAACTTTATTGTCTTCGAGTGTTTTAAATAAGGTTAATGATGGACCACAGCTAGGACAAGCATTAGGTTGGGCATGAAATCTTCTATTCGTTGGTAAATCATATTCATCCTGACAGCTTTCACATAGCGTAAAGTCCTTCATCGTCGTCGCTGGTCTGTCATAAGGAAGGCTTTCGATGATACTAAAACGAGGGCCACAATGGGTACAATTAATAAAGGGGTAGCGAAAGCGTTTATCTTTCGTGTCAAGTAGTTCACAGACGCAGGCAGAGCAAGTAGCGGCATCGCCAGCTATTTGCGTATCAATGCTGCCTTCTTGGCTTAAAGAAATAGAAAAGTCAGTTAAATCGCTAAGATAAACTTTCTCTTTCTTTGTTTTTGTTGAGTTTGTTTTGCTCGTAGCTGACTTAGCCGGAAGAGTTTTAGTAGGAACTATTAAAATAGAGCCTGCTTGTTGAACCGTCAACTTGTGCTCGGATATTTTTTCAATGCTCGCTAGCGGTGGTAAATCTGAGGCTAATGTGTGACAAAATTGTGCCAATTGCTCTTGATGAGATTTTAGTAAAACAGTAACGCCTTGGCCGTGATTATAAACAGTACCAATAAGAGCTAGTTGTTTAGCGACTTGGTAGACAAAAGGGCGAAAGCCAACCCCTTGTACTTGTCCGCAAATTTCAACTTGGTAATAATCACTGAGCGCAGACAAAACTAGAAGTACCCGTAAATTAGGTGGCTACCTAAGCCTATTGAACTAAATGCCACAATCGCACGCACCATCACAACAAACTTATTGCCGATTTTTTCTAGTTGTCGGTAACCTTGAGCCATCAAGCCGCCAAAAATGATCATCGCGATAATGACACCCAAACCAAATAAGAAAACATAGCCCATGGCATCAGCAATAGAGCCCATTTTACTCAATGGAATTAGCACCAATAGTGGGGCACTACCTGCGACACCATGTAAAAGACCAACGAGAAGAGCAGAATGATCTTGCACTTTTTTATGGTTCTTTTCATGCCAATGTGCATGATGAATATCTGGCTCATGGCGATGAAAACTCAGTAATAAGCGATTACGATAAATCTGCCAAAGTGTTATCAAACCTATAAGAATTAACACAACACCGACGAGGGATTCCGCCATTGAACTTAACTGCTCAGGGATGGCTAAACCAAATAGATAAACACCGCTAGCAATGGTGAGCAGTGCTAGGCCGTGCCCACTTGCCCAATGGGCACAAAATTTTAAACAACTTTTCATGTTTGGCTTTTTTGCAGACAAGCCCGAAACGGCCATAATGTGGTCTGCATCTAGTGCATGTAATAAGCCAAGTGAAAAGGCGAGAAATAAAGTATTTTCAATGGTCATTATTGGTCTCCTGAGGCTGACAAATATCTCGAATGTCATACCTTGCTAATTTGTTACTTAAGCCTACGCGAGATAGACCAAGTTCTTTTGCTGCCTTACTTTTATTCCCTTGATATTTATCAAGTGCCTCTTGGATAAGGGCTTGTTCTAAAAATTCTACGCGCTCTTTTAAGGTCAAACTTCTGCCTGATATTTCATTGCTGAGTATTGCATTTAAGTCTGAGCTTAACTGACTCAGGTTTTGATGTTGAGCGTGATAAGCTGCTTGTATTTGAGGGGAAAGCGTTTCTTTAATGATATTTTTACCGTGATTAAAAACTAACAAGCGTTGAATTTCATTTTGTAACTCACGGACATTGCCCGGCCATGGATAGCTTTTTAAATAATCTTGGGTTTGTTGACTAAGTTCACAGTCTTCTTTGATATTGCCTTGCTCAAAGGTTGAGCTATAGGTTTCAAGTAGCGATTGGCTAATTGGAATAATATCCATTACACGATCCCGTAAGGCTGGAACATGTAAATTGATAGTGGTTAATCGATAATATAAATCGGCTCTAAAACGCTTTTGGCTAACTTCATTTTGTAAATCGCGGTTAGTGGCGGCAATAACCCTGACATTAATTTTTTTACTTTGGTTTGAACCAAGTGGCCTAATTTCACCTTCTTGAAGTACCCTAAGTAACTTAACTTGAAAGCTCGGCGAGATATCGCCAATCTCATCAAGAAAAATAGTGCCGCCATCGGCTTTTTCAAATAAGCCAATATGATCGCTAATCGCGCCAGTAAAAGCGCCTTTTTTATGACCAAACAATTCGCTGGATAACAGCTCATCGTGCATAGCGCCGCAGTTTTCAATAACAAAGGGTTGTTTGGCACGTGGGCTATTATAATGAATAGCTCTAGCGAGTAATTCTTTACCCGTACCCGATTCACCGGTAATCATGACAGAAATGTCATATTGAGCGATATCAGCAAGTTGTGAGAGCACTTCATTCATCGGGCTATCATCAGCTCGAATGATATTATCAAAATGGTAGTGATCTTGTAATTTTGCCCTTTGATGGCCCAGCTGTTCTTGCAGTGAGTTTTCACTAAATTTTAATTCATTGGCTAAGTAACGGTTTTGTTGTTGTAAGCTATACATTGTCGCGGCATTTTTCACTACCATCAACAGTTGCTCAGGATGCCAAGGCTTGGTGATATAGTGAAAAATCCCTGCTTGGTTGATGGCCTTGATAATATTTTCACTGTCGGTATAGCCAGAAATAATAATGCGTAAAATATCAGGCCATTGCTCACGAACATTGGCGAGAAAATCGACTCCATTTAAACCTGGCATTCGTTGATCACATAATATTACCTGTACTGATTTTTCTTTTAGGACCTCTTCAGCTTCTGCGGCGTTATAGACACAGATAACATGATAGTCATCATCAAGAATACGATTGATGGTTTCCGTAGAGCGGACTTCATCATCAACAACCAGTACTGTCGCCTTCATTAGTTTACAACTCCAGCTGAAATAGGTTTAGCTAGCACTTGCTCTATGGCTGATATTTTATTTTTTAAGGGTTGTAGCTGCTTTTCAAGCAGTGCTATGCGACGTGACTCTAACCACTGATACCAAGCTTGCATGCCTTCACCTGTGGTTGCTGAGCAGCGGATCACTTCAATGTTAGGATTCACTTTTTTAGCATTCTCAATGCATAACTCAACATCAAAATTAAGGTGTGGTAATAAGTCGACTTTATTGAGCAACAATACGTCGGCGGCGTGGAACATATCAGGATATTTAAGGGGTTTATCTTCACCTTCAGTAACCGATAATATCGCGACTTTGTGGGCTTCACCTAAATCAAAACCAGCAGGGCAAACTAGATTGCCAACATTTTCAATAAATAGTAAACCTTGCTCTTCAAAGCTTAGTTTTTCTAAGGCGTGACCAATCATATGTGCATCTAGATGGCAGCCTTTACCTGTATTAACTTGCACGGCACTAACACCGGTTTGGCGAATTCTATCGGCATCATTAGCGGTTTCTTGATCGCCTTCAATAACACCAAGGCTAATACTATCTTTTAAGGCATTTAGTGTTGTGGTTAATAAGGTTGTTTTACCTGAACCTGGGCTTGAAACTAAATTTAAAGCAAAAATATTACCTGCTTGAAAACGTTGGCGGTTAATGGCGGCATATTGATCATTTTTTGAGAGAATACTTTGCTCAATTTGCACCATACGTTGCTGGCTTAAACCCGGTGCATGGCTGCGTGCTGCACCTTTACCAAAGTGAATATCATTTTTATGATCATGAGTATGGCTATGATCATGGCTATGATCATGGCTATGTGAGTGTTGATGACCGTGATCATGTGAGTGCCCGTGATCATGGGAGTGCCCGTGAGTATGCTCATGGTGCTCATCTTGATGGCTAATGGCACCACCTTCTACTCTCGCTTCGCCGTGGCTACAACCGCAACTTGTACACATAATTTTTTACCTATTGTTAATATTTTGTCTTTTTCTGCTGTTCATTAAGGATAAAAACCTTTTATTTTTATCCTTTGATAGTAATTTTAATTCACTTCAAGTTCTTTGATCAGCATCTCATTTCCACCGGTTACTTGTATCTTATGACCACCGCATTCGGGGCAGGGTTGATATAAGGCTTGGTAGCTTATTTGTTTCGCGCAATCCATACACCAACCAACACCGGGCGATTCAGTAATTTTTAATGTTGCCCCTTGCGCTAAAGTGTTTTCACAAACGGCATCAAAGCAAAATCGCATGGCGTCTACTTCCACATTAGATAATTTACCTATTTCTAAATGCACTAAGGTGACTTGTTGAAAGTCTTGCTCGGCTGCATGTTGTTCAATTAATTGAATGATACCTTCTGCTAATGACATTTCATGCATAAGCGACTCCTAGGTTGGTTGATTGCAAAGTAAACTCTATGCACGGGTCCAATGCTATTGTGACTAATTTAGCGGCATCAATTGCCGATTGCTCACAAGGGTAGTGAGTATTTACTAACGCTTTTTCTAGGCTGCCTTGTGGATGAAAATTCCACTCTGTCGGCGCCAAAATAGAGTATTGGCTAATTTTATTACCTTGTAAATTAGCCATATGTATTAAAAGACCCCGTGCGGTTTGTAGCCAAGCAATGCGTTTGTTGCTTTGATTAACTTCATTACAAGTGAGCACCCCACAAAGAGAATTATTGGCAAGACAAGCTTGATCATTTAACAGTTCAATTTGTTTAGCTAAATCTAATAGTCTCGCCGCAAATCTGCCTGCTATGCCCATTTCTGAAAAGTACTCTACTAATGGATGGGATTGAATATTGGAAAAAGAGCCCGTTTCACAAGCTTGTTGTGCAAGTGTTGGTGTATGGATAAAAGTATCATTAGCAGTAATAGCTGTTGCTATTTCTTTGAGTAGTGCCTTGGTTGGCACTGGCGGTATTAGTTTACTTTTAACTAATTCTTTCGTTGCCTCTTTGCTGATTATTGCCCGTAAGCACTGGCTTATTGGCGCATTGCTCTTTGCTAGCCATTGTTGAAAATCACTTTGCTTAAAGGATAAAAATTCTTGCGGTGAAACACGACTTAGTTGCTGAAAAAACGAGGCAGCTAATTGATAAATACTCGCTGTGTCTTCTGCTTGTTTTACCTTTTGTATTACTTTTTGTTTTGCAGCTTTTCTTGTGGCTTGCGTGAGTTTGCTAAAGTGAGAAAGCGGCATGTCTATAGCAAAGTGAGGAGCTAAATCTATGACTAAGCGCCAAAAAAGCTGTTCAATGTTCTCATACTGAACGGCGCGAATATCATCATGACTGACACTGTCACCCAAGGCTAGTTTTGCCGCTGTTGTTTGCGCTTGCTGGCACACCGACATTAGATGACTTATACGCTCTAATGCCATTTTGGGGCTTTGGCCAATAATAACTTGTTGCGCTAAATTTGGGCGTGATAAGCTAATATCAAGCTGCGTTATATAATAACGGCTATCTTGCTGGTTGAGTTTCAGTTTGATATCAAGTTGACCGTTTAAACTCATAGTGCTACTTGACGTTTACCACGAAAGAAATTGCGTCGTGATTGCTGCGCCGCATCTAATTCTTCTTTGCCTGCATCAACAACTTTAATGTCTATGGCAACTTGAGTCAGTTGTCTCAGGGCATTTTTTGCATCCATGATGGCTTGTTGATGAGAGGCTACTTCGGTCATTGGTGAAACTAAAGAGCAACATAGATAACTGCCAAGTTCGGGCTCAAAACGCGGTGTAAACTTGATTGTGCCAGCTGGAAAATTAAGCTGAATATCATTGCCTTTACCAAGCTTAAATTCAGGCCAGTCTTTACCTTCTTGGCGTAATATTAATAAATTAGTAAACCATGGGGTAACTAAAATACCTAGCCATTGATCTTGAAAAATCTGAAAATCAATTGCTTCAACCTTAATGTCTTCATTACAAATAGGTAACCCTTTCATTTCTTCTTGATGCACTCTTTGATAAAGCGCTTCCAATACAGGGGCAGGAGACGTTGAAAATCCTAAATGCATTATGATAATTCCTCTTGTGCTATTTGCTGTAAATAAAGTAGTGATGATTTTGCGCGTTCGGGCTCAATAATTTCTACGGCAAAGTTACCCACTTGAATCAATAAGTAATCACCTAAGCTGACTTCTTCAGCCATCAAAATTAAACTTACCCAACGCTCTTCACCTAAGGCATCTACTAGTGCCATTTGATCGTTTAACTGTATAACTTTAGATGGAATGCCGATACACATTTAAGCAACCTGCTTATTTTCAGTGACAACACAGCCAAGCGCTTCTAATTTAGTCACGACATTGTTCACTAAAATATCTTTTAACGGTAACATTTCTGTGGTCAGTTCAACGCCTGTTGCCATAGAAAAAGGTACAACACCAAATAGGGTAAAATGTTTTGGCGTTTCGCCGGTAATTGCCATAACGCCCAATAAATCAGAAATGCCTAACTGATGAGGAGAAATACGACTTCTAAATAATGCCGGTACTTCTTCATCAACTAGCGTTACTATGGTGCCCGATTCTGCACCTGTGTTAACAGCATCAATTAAAATAACATGCTCTTTATTGGCGATAATTTCTAAAAGCTCCATGCCAGCTGTTCCGCCATCAACCACTTCAACATCATCAGAAAATTGATACTTTTCTAATAAACTTTCAACGGTTCTTACGCCAATACCTTCGTCGGTGAGTAAAATATTGCCAACACCTAGTACCAATACACTCATAAATAACCTCGCTAATTCTATAGGTTTAAGTAAAAAACGCCGATGCTCCCATCATGACCATCGGCGTAAGCACAACGTCCAAATATTAACTTACAGTGCTTTAACTTTTACAATTTCTTGATGCTCGGTATCCATTAAGTGGATAGCACAAGCAATACAAGGGTCAAATGAATGAACAGTACGCAGTACCTCTAATGGTCTTTCTGGATCGGCAATTGGATTGCCCATCAATGAAGCTTCATATGGTCCTGGTACGTCATCTTGGTTACGAGGGCCTGCATTCCATGTGCTAGGAACAACCGCTTGATAGTTTTTGATTTTGCCATCATTGATAACAACCCAATGAGACAATACACCACGTGGCGCTTCATGGAAGCCAACACCACGTATTTCACCTTTAGGAAATACAGGTTGGTTGAAGGTGTCTGTATCACCACTACCAATATTTGCCACTAATAAGTCCCATTGTTTATTCATTTCATCAAGTAAAACACCTGAACGAACAGCACGGGCAGCATGACGGCCAATGGTAGAATGCAATGCTGACACGCCAATCTTAGTACCAGAAACGGCTGAGACGGTATCCATAACAAAGTTAAGGTGTTGCAAGGTTGATTCATGTCCTTGAGCCGCAAGGCAAAGCACATTGGCGAGCGGGCCAACTTGTGCTGGTTTGCCGTTAAAGGTTGGCGATTTGATCCAAGAATATTGGCCTTCATCGTTGAAGTCATCATAGTTTGGCTCAGTTTCACCGTCCCAAGGATGTAGTGCTTCTTCACCGTGATACCAAGAGTGTTTCGAACTTTCTTTTACGCCATCAATAAAGTATTTATCGTTAAAACCAGTAATAGGTTTGAATGTTGATAAATCACCACCGGCAATGTAACCGCCTTTCAGGGCAAATTCTGTGCCTTTAGTATCAAGTGGCATTTCTGGTACAGAAAGGTAATCTGTAACCCCTTTTCCGTATCCTGCCCAATCTAAGTAGAAAGCACCAATAATTGACACATCAACCATGTAAGCGTTTTTAACAAAGTCTTCCATCTTTTCAATTAAGGTCTTGATAAACATTAAGCGTTCCATGTTCATAACGGCTTGGCTATCGAGGTTGATTGAGTTGGTTACACCACCAACGGTTAAGTTTTGAACATGTGGTGATTTACCACCCATAATAGTAACAATACGGTTAGCTTCACGTTGTATTTCTAATGCTTGCAGGTAATGGGCGGCAGCAATTAAGTTTACTTCTGGCGGTAGTTTCATTGCTTTATGGCCCCAATAGCCATTAGCAAAAATACCTAATTGACCACTGGCAACAAAACTTTTTAGTTTGTTTTGTACTGCGGTTAGCTCATGAACGCTATTCAGTTTCCAGCTAGATAGGCTTTCAGCAAGTTTAGATGCTTCTTTTGGATCGGCTTCTAAGGCAGAAACAATATCAACCCAGTCTAGTGCGCTAAGGTGATAAAAATGGACAATATGATCGTGCAGCGCATGAGCCGATACCATAATGTTACGAATGTACTGGGCATTTAAAGGCACTTCTAAATCAAGGGCATTTTCTACGGCTCTAACTGAGGCAAGGGCGTGTACTGTGGTACATACACCACAAATGCGTTGGGTAAATGCCCAAGCATCACGTGGATCGCGATCTTTTAAGATATTTTCGATACCACGCCACATTTGTCCTGATGACCAAGCTTTAGATACTTGTCCGTTTTCTACTTCTACGTCTATACGTAAGTGACCTTCAATGCGTGTTACCGGATCTACTATAATTCGTTTAGCCACGGTTATTCTCCTACAATGTAATTCTTTTTATATAAATAATTTGTTTAGTGTTGTTTATTAACTGCGTTACGCATGCTCTTCTTTTGGTAAGACAGGTAGCATTTTCACAAACAAGATATAAGCTAAAATCTCCATGGCGATAATGCCGATAGAAACCAGTAATTCTTGCGATGATGGAAAGTAAACTACCGTGTCGGTAGCATTAGGTGTCCAACCAATTAAGAACGCATTAAAGCGATATAAAGCACCGGCAAATAACATGGAAAAACCAGCGATAAACAAACGGCTGCCTTTGTTACGTTGTTTACTCGAAGACAGTATTACCAGCGGCACAATAAATAATAGGCTCTCTAGTAAAAACATATTGGCTTTGAAGGTTCCGCTAAAGGCACTACTTAATGCGTCTCGCATGATCAAGTCACCAAAACGTAAGATTAAAAATACTGCCAGTAATGTTTGGATAACTTTACCAAGGCCTTTGAGTAAGTGGGTTTCGCTGTGCCGTTTAAAACCTACGGTTACCATAGAGGCTTCAAAGATAACAATGGAAAAACCCATAGCTAAAGCAGTTAAAATGGCAAATAGCGGCATTAAATAGCTTGATTGCCAAAGAATATCCACCTTATAACCCATGGCGATTAATAATGAGCCAAGTGAGCTTTGGTGCATGGTAGGTAGTAGTACCCCTATGGCGATAAAGATAAATAACACTTTATCTAGCTTTTCTCTTAAACCATGCATTTTGAAGCGTTCAAAGAACACTGGCGCAAACTCAATAAACAGCACAATACAGTAAGCAGTTACACAAAGACCTACTTCCAACATCACTGAGTTTAAGTTCATTTGGCTAGGTAGGAACATATTATAGAAATTCCAATAGCGCCCCATATCAATAAAGGCTGAGATACCACCTAAGGTATAGCCGAATAAACTTGCCAATAATGCCGGACGAACTAATGGGTGATATTTACCTTTGTTGGCAATGTATACCACTAGTGCCATGGCATAACCGCCACAAGCTAAGCCAGTACCGACAACCACATCGTAAACAACCCAAATACCCCAAGGGTAACCGTCGTTTAAGTTGGTTACTGCGCCTAAACCATAAATAAAACGTTTTGCCAAAATAACCACGGCAATAAAAGATATAACAGCAAGGATTAATGTGGGTAGAGTAAAGAGTTTTTTATTACTCAATGCTTGATGTTCACTCATGAGTCTTTCTCCTCTTTATCTTTTTTAGCTTGTTCAGCGTTATTTTTCTCAGCCTTGATGTTACGTCGTGCTAAAAATAATAAACCGCCTAGTACCGCTGCTGGTGCAGCAAAGCCACCATAAATTGAATGTTGAACAGTTTCAGATACAGAAGCATAAGATTTTTCAGGTAAGTCAGGCATACCTAGTGTTTCAAAGCTTGTACCGGCCAGAAGCAGTACTTGAGTGCCACCGCCTTCAAACTCACCATAAACTCTTGGTTGATATTCTGCGACCGTACCTTCTTGGTAATGGCTAGAGTCCATTGAATTGAGCTTATAATCGTATCTATCACCAGGTTTAAGGGCTAAGCGACGTTTCGCTTCTGCAAGTAGCTCTTCGCGAGTACCATAAATATTGGCGCCTGTTGGACATACTTCAGCACAGCCGGGTAATTGGTTGTTATCAATACGTTCAACACCTTTTTGGTTACAAAGTTGGCATTTTTGAATTTGCCCTAGTGCTTCGTCATATTCATATTTAGGAATGTTATAAGGACAGGCGGCAACACAATAACGACAACCGATACATGCGTCTGGGTCATGACTGACAATTCCGGTGACAGGATCTTTTATCATTGCTGAAACAGGGCAAACCGAAACACATCCTGCATCAACACAATGCATGCAGTTACGTTTTATAAACGAGAAATCGTCACTGTTTTCATCTTTATGGGCTTTGATAATGTTTAAAGTGTCAGCTGATAAATCTTGAGCGTTATCCCACGGTGCATCTGGCGAGGCACTCTCAGGTGGCATACCGTTAATGTCTTTACATTCAACCACACAAGCTCTACAGCCAATGCAACGCGTTGCATCAAATAGCATACCAACCGCTTGATCAGAAATAGGTAAATTTCCCCGCGCTTGTACTGTGCCACTGACGCTACTGGTGGCGATAACAGCCCCAGTACTTGCCATTTTTAAAAACTTACGTCTATCCATGGTTATTCTCCCACAGAATTATCTTTCGAATGAGCGCTGTCAGCTTGATCTTTTTCTGCTTGTGACAGTTGTTTTACCGTCATGGCTGCCGCACCAACGGCTGTACCAATAACTGCGCCTAGAATACCGGCAGACATAGCCGTTGCACCTTCACCGGATTGAGCGTTTACATCAGGGAAAATATCTGGTGGCGTGTGTGTGGTGACGTCTGATTTTTCATGTAATGCCTTAGTAAAGCCAACACCTTGCTCAGTACAGCCAAAACATGGAGCGCCAACGCCTACAGGCCAAGCTCCGCCACCGACATCACCAAACTCTTGGGTTGAACAGTTGGCATACGTTTCAGGGCCTTTACAGCCTAATTTATATAAACAGTAGCCTTTTCTGTGGCCTTCATCGCCAAATTCTGTGGCAAAACGACCGGCATCAAAATGTGGACGTCGTTCACAGTTCTCATGAATAATTCTGCCGTAAGCAAATTTAGGACGATTTTTATCATCTAAGGCCGGCAAAGTACCAAAGGTAACGTACTGTAAAACAGTTGCTAAGAAGTTGTATGGGTTTGGCGGGCAACCTGGGATATTTATAATATTTTTACCCGGTAAAATTTCATGTACAGGTTTTGCGCCAGTAGGATTCATTCCGGCAGATGGTACACCACCCCATGAAGCACATGAGCCTATAGCAATGATAGCCGCGGCATTTTCAGCTGCTTCTCTAACATGCTCAAGCATAGTTTTTCCGGCTATTTTACAGTAAATTCCGCCATCTTTAGTTGGCGTTGAGCCTTCAATGACTAGGACGTATTTTCCTTTGTTTTCTTCCATGGCATTATGTTTTGCTTCTTCGGCTTGATAACCTGCAGCAGCACATAGAGCTTCGGAATAATCGAGGGAAATCATGTCTAAAATTAAAGTTTCTAGGGTAGGGTGAGTTGAACGCAATAATGATTCAGTACAACCGGTACATTCTTGTCCGCTTAACCAAATAACTGAAGGCCTTCTTTGCTGTGAAACCGCATGAGCCATTTGTATGCCTGCAGTTGAAGAAAGTCCAAGTGTTGCAGCAACACCGGTACAAAACTTTAAGAAACTTCGTCGATTCAGCCCAAGTCGATCGGCAAGATCATCTAAACGTTTATCTGTTGTGCTTGTCATTATTGTTACCCCTTGAGCCACAAAGTGTTAAAACTATTTTGGACTCTTTGCTGTTATTAATATTATTGTTAGCAGGTAGAGCAAGCAGTGTGCCAGCGCAAGAGATAATGCAATTTTGCCATTTTTACTAGCCTACAGCGCCGTGATAATGGTTCTCATTTAAAGCGCTGTAAACTTGGCTTACTTAGGATTAAAAGTTGTAAGTAATGTTTGCAGTTGTTGTTTTGAAAAATCAATATTTAGCTTCAAGCTAAGTTTCAATAGTAGAGATTAACTGTTCGGTTTGTCGGTGCTTTTTAGTGACCATAGCTCCCTGAGCGCCATAGGTATCAAGGTTTCGGCAAATTTCATTAATGGAGGGCCAACGTAATAAACACCAAGACGGTGCTAATAATACTTCTTTGTGGGCAGTCGCAGAAACACGGTGAAAAATGATTTCTTTGGGTGTGTGTCTGATAAGTTCGCCTGCTATATTGGCATATTCTTGCATTGATAAGGTAGTAAGTCGCTCTGCTTGCCACGCCTTCGCCATGGTGCTGCCTTTAACAATATGTAAAGGATGCAATTTTAATCCATCTACCGGGTGAGCTAAAACTTGCTTTAAGGTGTACATGGCTTCATCAAGACCTTCATTGGGCAAGCCGACAATGATATGAGTACATACTTTTATGCCGTAAGCAGCGGCGCGGGTAACGGCATCTTGATAGGCAGAAAATTGATGGCCTCGATTAATCCGCTTTAGGGTTTTGTCACTTGCCGACTGTAAGCCAAGCTCTAACCAAACTTCATAACCTAAATCGACATATTCTTTTAAAAGTTGAAGTACCTCTTCGGGAACGCAGTCTGGACGAGTACCCACACAAAGACCAATAATGTTAGCTTCAGTTAATGCTTGTTGATATTTTTGTCTTAGCACTTCTACTTCTTGATAGGTGCTGGTGTAAGCTTGAAAGTAGGCTAAGTATTTAGCGGCTTTTTTTCCGTGCTCTGCTTTACCTTGGTTTAATTGTTGGCTAATTGGAATACTATTAGCTTGGGTATTGAAAGACTCAACATTACAAAAAGTACAACCTCCTCGCCCGAGTGTGCCATCGCGGTTTGGGCAAGTAAATTCACCATTAATGGTGAGTTTCTTTATTCGTTGTTGATACTTTTGTTTTAAATAAAGGCCAAAAGTATTGACGTAATGATCTAACTGCATAGAAGGCTGGCTGTGTGCTTAGCTAAAAAGGCGGCCATCTTACCTTAAGCTGTTTTTCAAGTAATGCCACGCTGGTATTAATTAACCATCTAATGATCTATAACAATACTAGGGTACCTTGCTTGCTAGAAAATAGCGCTTTTTTAGCGTCAGAGCATCTCGGATAAGCAATGAATACTATCCCTCAATACGCCACAAAACTTAGTGATGGTCACCCAGTAAAAGTTTACTTTGAAGAAAGTGAATTAATTTGCACTTTACTTCAGCAGTTGGTCAATACAGAAATAAGCCAAGACTTTGAAACTTTTTTCAATATTTTTAATCAATTAGCGGAAGTGGAAAAGCGCTTTGCCCGTAAAGAAAACCAATTGTTTCCCTATTTAGAAAAACATGGCTGGACAGGGCCTAGCCAAGGCATGTGGGCTTTTCATGATCAAATCAGAGAGACTTTTAAAGAAATGAGGCAAGCTATTGAAGATAAAAACTTTGCTAAGGTAGAGCCGCTTATGTTCAGCATTGTCGATGATCTACAAGGGCTTATGCATATTGAAGAAGTACGCTTATTTCCAAATGCCTTAGATTTAATTGATGAAGATGAATGGCAAGAAATGCGTGAGGGAGATGTAGAAATTGGTTGGATGTTGGCTGAAGAGCCTGTGCCTTATCCGCCAGAAGCCTATGTTCATCCAGGTGAAGATCGAAGAAAGCGAAGACTCCCATTTTCAACCGAAGATCGCGTACACCTAGATGAAGGTTATATGACCGGTGAACAACTTAATTTAATGCTGCAATTTATGCCTATAGATTTAACTTATGTTGATGAAAATGATCGGGTTATTTTTTATAACCGAGGAGAGAATCGAGTTTTTCCACGTTCAGCTGGTGTTATTGGCAGAGAAGTGAAGTTTTGCCATCCGCCTAAATCTGTAGATACTGTATTGCAAATTTTGTCTGAGTTTAAAAAAGGTACTCAAGATAAAGCTGAATTTTGGATCGATTTTAAAGATCGTAAAATTCATATTCGCTATTTTGCCATTCGCGATAAAGTAGGTAATTACAAGGGCGTAATAGAAATGTCGCAAGATATTACCGAAATTATGAAACTTGAAGGGCAAAATAGGCTACTAAACTGGGGATAAGGATCGAGTTCTGGTTAGCTAATGGACGGTGCAAAGCATGCAAGGATCAAATGAGCGAATAATATGTTGCAGCATTTGTTTATCCTTTTCGTTTGCATAGGGCAAGTCTGCTAGGGCTTGCTCTAATACACCGGGAATATTTTGATTATCTCGAGGTGAAAAGTTCCAACTGGTTGGCGCCACCAATTGATAGTTAGTGATTTTGCCTCGTTCAACACTAAACCAATGACCGAGTGAACCTCTCGCGGCCTCAGATAAACCAATACCTGTGCCTTCTTTAGGAAGCGCTTTATGATGACAGAAGCTTTTACTTGGCTCTATTTCTGTTAACCAAAACTCTATTTGAGTGACTAATTTCGCCATTTCTATTAAACGTAACACCATGCGATTATGAATATTAGCGCCAGTGTTGTTTACCAAAGATTGTGCTAGGGCATCACCTTCAATAAATTGTCTTGCCAATGAGCCTGTTTCCATTACGTGATTGTTATAGCGTGGTGCTTTACACCAAGTATAGGCATCTTTTTTATCAACATCGGGTTGAGTTAACCCTTGGGAAGGCGAAAATTCGCTGCCATATAATTTTGCAAATTTATGGTGCTCAACAATATGCTCATGGGCAAGTGGCTGAATTTTTTGATCAAGAAAAACGCCACCGTGATAATAGTTATTAGTATTTTGTTCAAAAGCAGGAAAAGCGAGAAACTGACTAGTTGAACTACCAAACTCAGTTAAATTAAGTGATTGTGAAATGGTTAAAAATGTTGAAAAATGACTGTGGTTTTTACTATGATTTTGTTGCCAGTTTTCCAATTCGGCTTGGTTTTGAATAGCACAGATATTTGCTAAACTATCGCCAAATAACTGCTGCTCTAGGAAGGATTTAAAGTTAGCGACTATGCCTAATAATTTCATTTGCTCTGACAAAGAAACCGCCTTGCTTACACCACCAGGCTGAAAAACCATTGAATGTGGCCACTTGCCCGCTAAAATCCCCATAATATGCATAAACTCTGCGCGAGCTTTTAACATCATGCCATGTTGTGAGCCTGAAACAGCGGTAAAGTTTTCATTTACCTGTTCAGCCCAAGGCATTTTTTTATAAGCAGGGTGAGCAAAGTCAGGCATAAAAAATAAATAAAAATGGGTGATGATATCGGCTACCATTTCTGTAGCTAATAAGGTATTGGTAACTCGTTGCCCATTTTCAGCCATAGGTATTTGGGCAAAGTTAGCAATAGCTTTTGCTGCAGCAACTGACTGAGAAATAGAGCAAATACCACAGACTCTAGGCGTAATGGTTAACGCATCCATGACCGACTTACCGGTGAGTAAGTTTTCAAAACCGCGATATAGTGTTGAGTTTATTCGAGCTGATTCAATAAAAGTGGACTCTGTATCCTTTTCATTTAAGGTCAGCTGAATATCCAAATCACCTTCTACGCGGTTTAATGGCCCTAATGATATTTTTCTAGTCATGTTTTATTACTCGTTATGGCCGCTCTATTTGGAGACCTTTTTCTTTCTAGCCATATCAGGCGTTATTTTTATATTTTCACTGTGTGCATTTACTTTTAGTCGCTCTGGGGTTGCTGCTTTTGAAAGCGAAGATAGCGCAATAAACCAAGCTTTTGGCATGTCGGTTGGTAAGCCAATAGGAATACCGGCTAGTTTAGGCGTTTGGGCAAATGGATGGCCTGGCTCTTCAAATTCAGGCGCTGTGCAGTTAATACAAGCATAGCCTGCCTTAGGGCACGAGCCATGACCATTCCATAATCTAATATTACAATCTGCCGCTGCTTGTGTTGCTTTACAGCCTAAATTTTCCATCAAACAACCTGCTTGACCTGATTTTGCTGCGCTGGCCTTATATTCATAATATTCATTTTTAGGGCATGCGTGATGCGCTAAATGCTCAGTGTAAAATTTAGGTCGTTGAAAACTGTCGACTTCATCACGAGTAAATTTATTTAGCGCAATAGCTTGGATGGTGTGCATAATCCATTCTGGGTGGGCAGGGCAGCCGGCAATATTAACCACTGGCATATTTTCTTCGCTAAGGTAATCTCGACCTAGTAAGCCACCTTTTTGTTCACCGGAATATTGTAAGCCCTTTATTCCCGTTTGATTTTTATTACTTCGTGTCATACCACCGAAGGCAGTACAGCTGCCTATAGCTAAAATATGTTTTGCTTTTTCAGCAAGTTGCTCTATCAAGGTCATCATTGGGATATTCAAACCTGACACTAAATGAAACTTTCCAGTACCGTCTGGCCCAGTAACTACTGAACCTTCAACACATAAAATATCTAGCGGGCACTGATCGCTAAGTACTTGTTCGATAACGTCAATGAAATTATTGTTAGGATCTGCTGATAAAGAGGCATGCCACAGTAAATTAATATTACTATTTTTTAGCGCTTCAAAGAGGTTTGGCTGCTCTAAATTAAGTAATGACATAGTACAGCCGCCACAGCCGCTAGCTTGTAACCAAAGTAAATTAAGTGGTTTGGTCATAATAGTACTCTTAGCCTTGCTTTTGGGCTGATAAAGGTAGGGTTAAAATAAACTCTGCACCACCGTCGGTGTGATTGCGAGCTTGTAAATTACCACCGTGATCGGTAACGAAACGATAACTTAGCGACAGCCCTAAACCTGTACCTTTGCCTGTATCTTTTGTGGTGACAAAGGGTTCAAATATATGGGGCAAAATATCTTCTTTTATTCCCGAGCCGTTATCTCTTATTGATAATTGGCATTTAGTCTCGTCATGGGATAAAGATAAATATAGTGTTGCATTTTCAACGCCTTCAAGAGCATCAATGGCGTTTTGTATTAGGTTCATGATAACTTGTTGAATACGCCCAGGCTGCCCTTCAATATCAAGATGCTTTGGTAGCGTACTCGCTATCTTAACGGCACTGTCTTTGCTGATCCAGCGTAGAGCTGTTTTGATGGTATGGATAAAATCAAAAATTTTGAATTCGTATTGTTGTCCAGAAGAAAATTGTAATAAGTCTAAAACAATGTCTCTAACGCGCTCAACCCCCTCTAAAGTACCATCTAATAATAGGGGAAGATCTGCCAGTATTTTTTTTATTTTTTGATGCTCTTCTTGAGAAGCTTGATCTGTACTGTTTTCTTGTACTTTTAATAAATAAGGTAGTAATTTTTTAGAGTAGCCAATTAATGCGTGGGTATTTCCATAGATGAAACTAATAGGGTTATTCAATTCATGGGCGACACCAGCAACTAATCTACCTAAGGATGCCATTTTTTCTGCATTAACCAATTGTTCTTGGGCATGCTTTAATGCTTGATGACTTTCAGCCAAATTTTTATAAGCAAGACGGAGTTCAGATATTTCGCGCCCCACTAAAACCATGCCTTGGATTTGCTGATTACCATCGAGTAAACGGCTGCCATTTAAAATAATAGGGTAGTGTTTGTTGTTATATTTAAAAAAAACTTCGTGTTGGCTGAATTCTTTTTGTTGATGAATATAAGAAATGGTTTTACTGTCTTTTTCACTGAAAAAAACACTAACATCTTGATGATTTAGTTGGTGATGTGTTTCATTGGTTAGCTGTTCAAGGGAGTGGTTGACCTGAATAACTTTGCCAGATAAATCTGTCACCAATAACACTTCGGTCATTGCGCGTTGTACGCTTGAAATAAGCTGGTTAACTTCTTCTAATTTACGATTTTTGTCTTCTAGTTCAACTTGGTGGTTGATCAGTTGGGTATAAGCCTGCTCCATTTGCTCTATTACTTCTAACCAAGCATCTTCGGCTAGCTTATTTGAATCGTTGACATTCATAGTAGGAGTTTTTGTCATGCTTTATTTCCCAGAGGTTAAGCATTGTATCTAAGCATTGCATCATCGGCTAGCTTACTTGTATCAAAAGAAAGATTAGTTGTCGAAAAGTTTTTGTTTAGGGCAAAACAAAATGAAGATTTTTCGAAGGTGAGTAATTTTTAAACTAATACATACTACTATAGTCCAAATGTTACGAAAAATTTCAAATGGTCGTAGAATAAAAAGCCCTTTTTATGCTAGAATTCGCGCCAGAAAAATTTAACTTAGAGCCAGTGGGTCTTATTTTTTCGAAAGAAATCATAAGTTCTCTACTGAAATACACTGAAATCAATTACTTATAGTTTTTAAAAACCTAACTATACTGTTGAGTTTTATTCGTTATAGGTGTTTGATTTTTATACTCCCATCAAAAGTAGTGCAAGTGTTTATGATTACAATAAAAAAAGGCTTAGATGTTCCTGTTGAAGGTGCACCACAGCAGGTAATCCATGATGGTCCGTCCATCAAAAACGTTGCAACACTCGGTGAAGAGTTCGTGGGTATGCGTCCAACCATGTTTGTAAAAGTGGGTGATCGCGTTAAAAAAGGTCAGGTAATTTTTAGCGATAAAAAGAACCCAGGCGTTAAATTCACAGCTCAAGCTGCCGGTGTTGTTAAAGAAATTAACCGTGGTGAAAAACGTGTTTTACAATCTGTCGTTATCGAAGTCGATGGCGATGATCAAGAAACATTCTCAAGTTTTCCAGCCAGCGAATTAAGCTCAGTATCACGCGAAATAGTGGTTAAGAACTTAGTCGATTCAGGCTTGTGGACTGCGTTAAGAACTCGCCCATTCAGCAAAGTACCTGCAGTCGATTCAACGACATCAGCGATATTTGTTAGTGCTATGGATACTAATCCTTTAGCTGCTAACCCTGAAGTTGTTATTAACGAACAAGCAGAAGCATTTAAAAACGGTTTAGCTGTTTTATCTCGCTTAACTGACGGTGAAGTTTTTGTGAGCAAAGCGCCAGGTGCTAATATACCTGTTGCTGGTGCAGTGCAAGTGAACGAATTTGCAGGAAAACATCCTGCAGGTTTAGTTGGCACACATATCCACTTCTTAAAACCAGCCAGTGCTGACAAGTTTGTTTGGCATATTGGTTATCAAGATGTTATCGCTTACGGTAAGCTTTTCACAACAGGTGAAATTGATAGCACTCGTGTTATCTCTCTTGCTGGTCCTGCAGCCAAAAATCCACGTTTAGTGCGCACTGTATTAGGTGCTAGCACTGCTGAATTAACAGCTGATGAAACTAAAGATGGCGAGTTACGAATTGTATCTGGTTCATTATTAATGGGTTCTACTGCAACAGCTGTTCATGGCTACTTAGGTCGTTACCACGTACAAGTATCATTAGTGCTTGAAGGACGTGAGAAAGAATTTTTAGGCTATATGTATCCAGGCCCGAATAAATTCTCTGTAACCCGTGCATTTATGTCTCATTTCTTCCCGAAGAAATTATTCAATATGACCACTACAACCAATGGTAGTGAACGTGCCATGGTGCCAATTGGTAACTTTGAGCGTGTAATGCCGTTAGATATTTTACCTACCATGTTATTACGTGATTTAGTGGCCGGTGATACCGACACTGCACAACAACTTGGTGCCTTAGAGCTAGACGAAGAAGATTTAGCGCTTTGTACATTTGTTTGCCCAGGCAAAACAGATTACGGCGTACATCTTCGTGATTGCCTAACCACAATCGAGAAGGAAGGTTAGTCATGGGCTTGAAAAAGTTTCTTGAAGATATAGAGCCGCATTTTGAAAAAGGCGGCAAACATGAGAAGTGGTTTGCTTTATATGAAGCAGTTGCTACCGGTTTATTTACCCCAGGGCAAGTAAACAAAGGTAAAACGCACGTACGTGATAGTATCGATTTAAAGCGTATTATGATCACTGTATGGCTTGCGGTTTTCCCTGCCATGTTCTTTGGTATGTATAACATTGGTTTCCAAGCGGTTGATGCACTAGCTAATGGCTATGCGTTAGCAGATACTTGGCAAACAGCATTATTTGCAATGCTAGGTGGAACATTAACTACTGACTCAGGTTGGTTTAGCATGATGTTTTACGGCGCCATGTTCTTCATACCTATTTATGCAGTTACCTTTATTGTTGGTGGCTTCTGGGAAGTGCTTTTTGCTGCAGTACGCGGCCATGAAGTGAATGAAGGTTTCTTCGTTTCTTCTATATTATTTGCGCTTATCGTGCCTGCAACTATTCCGCTTTGGCAAGTAGCTATCGGTATTACCTTCGGTATTGTTGTGGCTAAAGAAGTCTTTGGTGGTACAGGTAAAAACTTCTTAAACCCCGCATTAGCCGGCCGTGCATTTTTATTCTTTGCTTATCCAGCACAGATTTCTGGCGATGGCGTTTGGGTTGCTGCTGATGGTTTCTCTGGTGCAACAGCGTTAAGTGCTGCAAACCAAGGTCTTGTTGATTATTCAATGAATGCTGATTGGTGGAATGCGTTTTGGGGTTTCATGCCGGGCAGTGTAGGTGAAGTATCAACGTTTGCTATCTTATTAGGTGGCGCTTATATCCTTTATAAAGGTATTGCTTCATGGCGTATCGTTTTAGGTGTGTTTGGCGGCATGGTAGTCACCTCATTCTTATTCAACGCTATTGGTAGCGATACTAACGCTATGTTTGCTATGCCTTGGTACTGGCACTTAGTTGTTGGTGGATTTGCTTTTGGTATGATCTTTATGGCTACTGACCCAGTTTCTGCTTCATTTACTAATACGGGTAAGTATTGGTTTGGTGCTTTAGTTGGTGTGATGGTGGTATTAGTTCGTGTTGTTAACCCAGCATTCCCAGAAGGCATGATGTTAGCTATTTTATTCGCTAACTTGTTCGCACCATTGTTTGACTACTTTGTAGTTAAAGGCAATATTAAACGGAGGCTTGCACGCAATGTCTAGTAATAAAGAAACATTCGGCAAAACGGTCGGTTTTGTATTTATAGTATGTTTAGTTTGTGCGGCCTTAGTATCAGTTTCAGCGATTCAGTTGAAGCCGTTACAAATCGAAAACAAATTGCTTGATCAACAAACTAAAATTTTAGAAGCCTCAGATTTATTATCAACAACTGACGGTAGCTCTAAAGCAATTAAAGCAACTTTTGCAAAATTCGTAGAAGCTAAAATGATTGATTTAGACTCAGGTGAGTTTATTGAAGGTAACCCAGAGTTATTTGACGAACGTCGTAATGCACGTGATGCTTCTAAATCTGACAAGCCTAAAGATGATCTCGCTGGTATTAACCGTCGCTCTCATGATGCTGTTATTTACTTGGTTCGTAATGAGGCAGGTAAAGTTGAAACAGTAGTACTACCTATTGTAGGTAGTGGCTTATGGGATTTGATGTATGGTTATGTTGGTCTTGAAGCTGATTTAAATACAGTACGTAGTGTTGTTTACTCAGATCATAAGGAAACTCCAGGCTTAGGTGCAGAAGTAATGAACCCTAAGTGGAAAGCTTTATGGCCAGGTAAGAAAATCTATGACAGTGCAGGTGAAGTGAAAGCTAACCTAGTTAAAGGTGGTGCTAAAGCTGGCGATATGCACGGTGTAGATGCATTATCTGGTGCTACGTTAACCAGTAACGGTGTAACTCGCACATTACAATTTTGGTTTGGTGAAGAAGGTTATGCAGCTTTCATTGCTAAACTTCGCGCAGGGGGTGTTAACTAATGTCATCTGAAGCAAAAAAGGTTTTAACTCAACCTATTATTGACAACAACCCTATTGCCTTACAAGTACTTGGTATTTGTTCTGCATTAGCGGTAACAAGTTCAATGGCTAACGCATTAGTAATGACGCTAGCGGTTGTTCTAGTAACAGCTTTCTCAAACTTGTTTATCTCAATTATTCGTAATCATATACCATCAAGTGTGCGTATTATCGTGCAAATGGCGATTATTGCATCACTAGTAATTGTTGTTGACCAAGTGCTTAAAGCATTCTCTTACCAATTATCAAAAGAACTTTCAGTATTTGTTGGTTTAATCATCACCAACTGTATTGTTATGGGTCGTGCCGAAGCTTTCGCTATGAAAGAAAAACCAGGTGTAAGTTTCTGGGATGGTATTGGTAACGGTTTAGGCTATGGCTTTATCTTGATTACAGTTGCTTTCTTCCGTGAATTACTTGGTTTTGGTACGCTTTTCGGTTACGAAATCTTACCTTTAATTCAAAATGACGGTTGGTACCAAGCAAATGGTTTATTAGTTTTACCATTTAGCTCATTCTTCATTATTGGTTTTATTATCTGGGCTATTCGCCAGTACAAACCAGCACAAGTTGAGAAGGACTAATCGAGATGGAATATTATTTAAGTCTATTAGTTAAAACGATTTTTATCGAAAATATCGCATTATCTTTCTTTTTAGGTATGTGTACTTTCCTTGCGGTATCTAAAAAAGTTGATACGGCAATTGGTTTAGGTGTTGCTGTTGTAGTTGTACTTGGTATTGCGGTTCCTGCAAACCAAATCATCTACCAAGCGGTATTAGCACCGGGTGCTTTAGATAGCGTATTAGGTATCACTGACCCAACAGAATCAGTTGACTTGAGCTTCTTATCGTTCATTACCTTTATCGGGGTTATTGCTGCACTTGTGCAAATCCTTGAAATGGTACTAGATAAATACTTCCCTGCTTTATATCAAGCATTAGGTATCTTCTTACCGTTAATTACCGTTAACTGTGCGATTTTTGGTGCAGTATCTTTCATGGTAGCGAAAAACTTAACGCTAGGTGAATCGGTTGTTTACGGTATTGGTTCTGGTATCGGTTGGGCATTAGCAATTGTTTTACTTGCGGGTATCCGTGAGAAAATGAAATATTCTGATGTTCCAGATGGTTTGAAAGGTTTAGGTATTACATTTATTACTGCAGGACTTATGGCTTTTGGCTTTTTGTCTTTCGGTGGTATTTCCCTATAAGTTTGGTTGGTGTAGTGCCGATCAGAAGGCATTACACCCTTAGAGAAATTTAAGGAAAAGTCGATGGAAATAGTTCTCGGCGTATCGATGTTTACCGCGATAGTTATTGCCTTAGTATTAGTGATTTTATTTGCTAAATCTAAGTTAGTATCTAGTGGTGATGTAACGATTAATATAAACGGCGATCCAGAAAAAGCAGTTACAACTGCTGCGGGTGGCAAATTATTAGGTGCTTTAGCTGACCAAGGTATTTTTGTACCTTCAGCATGTGGTGGCGGTGGTACTTGTGGCCAGTGTCGTGTGGAAGTACATTCAGGTGGTGGCGATATTCTACCGACTGAATTAGGCCATATCACTAAGCGTGAAGCAAAAGAAGGTTGTCGTCTAGCCTGTCAAGTTGCTGTTAAACAAGACATGGAAATTGAAGTTGAAGATGAAATCTTCGGTGTTCAACAATGGCAATGTGAAGTTATCTCAAATGATAACAAAGCAACGTTCATTAAAGAGCTAAAACTACAAATTCCTAATGGTGAATCAGTACCATTTAAAGCGGGTGGCTATATTCAAATTGAAGCGCCTGCGCATCATGTTAAATATAAAGACTTTGATATTGAGGAACAGTATCGCGGCGATTGGGAGCACTTTGGTTTCTTCGATGTAGAATCTAAAGTTGATACTGACACGTTACGTGCATACTCAATGGCTAACTATCCAGAAGAAGAAGGCATTATTATGCTTAACGTGCGTATCGCTACGCCGCCTCCTGGAAAATTACACTTGCCAGCGGGTAAAATGTCTTCATTTATCTTTAACCTTAAGCCTGGTGATAAAGTGACTATTTCTGGTCCATTTGGTGAATTCTTCGCTAAAGAAACTGATAATGAGATGGTATTTATCGGTGGTGGTGCAGGTATGGCGCCAATGCGTTCTCATATCTTCGATCAGCTTAAGCGCCTTAAGTCTAAGCGTAAGATGAGTTTCTGGTATGGTGCACGTTCACTTCGTGAAATGTTCTATGAAGATGACTACAACATGCTTGCCGAAGAAAATGATAACTTTGACTGGCATGTAGCATTATCAGATCCACAACCTGAAGATAACTGGGATGGTTTAACCGGTTTTATTCATAATGTACTTTATGAAGAGTACTTGAAGGATCATGAAGCACCAGAAGATTGTGAATACTACATGTGTGGTCCACCAATGATGAATGCTGCTGTTATCAATATGCTTAAAGACTTAGGCGTAGAAGATGAAAACATCCTATTAGATGACTTCGGTGGCTAATTAAGCTGAATTTTTCGATATTTCGTCTGATATCTGCATCGAAGGTGCTCATTGACTAGCGTCAACTCCGCGCCTTCTCTTTGCTCTAGAACGAACTATCTTTAAATTACAGTTTAATTACTATGAATATGCAATAAAGACGACTTCGGTCGTCTTTATTATTTAACTAATTAAATTAACGATAGTTTTATTAGTTAAATAATAAATTTGGGTATGAACAATGAATACAATTAAATTGATGCTAGTAATGGCTTTCGCTATTACCCTTGCGGCTTGTTTTCCCAGTAATAATTCAGCAAAAACTGAAGTTTTATTACAAGGGCGCACTATGGGAACGACTTATAATATTAAGGTTGTTTCAACCCTTGAGCAGGTAAAATCATTAGAGTTACAAAGTAAAATTGATGCTGCATTAAAGCAAGTGAATCAGGAAATGTCGACTTATATTCCTGACTCTGAAATATCCTTATTTAATAAGTCGCAATCAACTTTGGCGGTTGAAATATCACCCGGTTTTGCGCGAGTATTAAAAGAGTCACTTCGCTTGGGTGAGTTAAGTCATGGCAAGTTAGATATTACCGTTGGTCCATTAGTAAATTTATGGGGCTTTGGTCCTGAGCAAAGGCCAGAAACAGTACCAAGTGATGAACTCTTGGCGGCAACAAAATCGCGCATTGGTTTATCACATTTACAGCTTGTAGATAAGAAGCTCTCAAAAAAACTGCCAAGTTTATATATAGATTTATCTACTATAGCAAAAGGCTATGGTGTTGATGTTGTTGCTGAGTTAATTGAAGCTAATGGCATTACTAACTATTTAGTTGAAATAGGCGGAGAAATGCGTTTAAGAGGCTTTAAGCACACAGGTGAACTTTGGGCTATTGCTATTGAGAAACCTATTTTAGACCCTTCTGGCGAGCAACGGGCTGTACATCAAGTGATTATCCCTAAAGATAATGCCGTTGCTACTTCGGGCGATTATCGTAATTATTTTGAAGCTGATGGACAGCGCTTCTCCCATATTATAGACCCTGAAACAGGTACGCCTATCAACCATAACTTAGTATCAGTGACGGTGATCACGTCAAGCTCTATGACCGCAGATGGTTTATCAACTGCTTTAATGGTGATGGGAGTTGAGCAAGGGATGGCTTTTGCCAAAGAAAATGATTTAGCAGCCCTATTTATTTCTAAAAGCGATAATGGCTTTAAAGAGCAATTTACGGTAAAATTCAAACAATATTTAAAGTAAAATTTCCAGTCGTGAGTGACTAGTTTCGAATTATTAGTTTCGAGCACTATAGATAAAGACAGGCGCACATTTTTATGATGATTTTTTTGTTAACTTTCGGTTTTTTTCTTGTTGTTGGCGCAGCTATGGCTGTTGGTTATATTTTTCAACAAAAAACACTCACCGGTAGTTGTGGTGGCTTGGCTAGTGTGGGTGTTGAAAAGGAATGTAATTGTGATAACCCGTGCGAGAAGCGCCAAGAACGCGAACGTATTGCTGCCGCTGAAAAAGATAAAATAGCAGTAAAAAATATCTAGTTTTACTTATTACTTTTATAGAAACTAAACAAAAACGCCAACTTTATTGCAAAGTTGGCGTTTTTTATTTTAGTGGAAAAAGATTTAAGCTGAAAAGTCTTTTATTTTGGCTAAGATGCCCTGTGCATCAATACCGAGTTCATGATGAACTTCCGGTTGGGTACCATGTTTAACAAAGTTATCTGGGATCCCTATATTAAGTATTTTTAGCGCTTTACCTTTTGCTAAAATATACTCATTAACCCCTGAGCCAGCACCACCGGCAATGGCGTTATCTTCAATAGTCACTAATAGACTATGTGAACTAGCTAATGTATCAATAAGCTGAGTGTCTAACGGTTTAATAAAACGCATGTCGACTAAGGTGGCGTTAAGTGCTTCAGCGGCAATTTTAGCTTCATGCAGCATAGTACCGAAGCTTAATAATGCAATTTTATTTTCTTGCTGCTCAATAGCTTCAAGAATGGTTAAGCCTTTACCTATTTCAATGGTTTCATCAATACTTGGTAAAGTTTCTCCTGTACCATTTCCACGTGGGTAACGGACTACTGCAGGTGTAGTCATTTTATGGCCTGTGTTGAGCATTAACTGACATTCACGCTCATTGGCTGGTGCCATAATGGTGAGGTTAGGAATACAGCGTAAAAAGCTTAAATCAAATGAACCTTGGTGTGTTGCACCGTCTGCACCAACAATGCCCGCTCTATCAACTGCGAATAAAACCGGTAAGTTTTGAATCGCAACATCATGAATAACCTGATCATAGCCGCGTTGTAGAAAACTTGAATAGATAGCAACTACAGGGCTTTGTCCACCGATGGCAAGGCCTGCCGCATAGGTAACAGCGTGCTGCTCTGCAATAGCAACATCATAGTATTGGTCAGGAAAACGTTGGCTAAATTCTACCATGCCAGAGCCTTCTCGCATTGCTGGTGTAATCGCAACAAGCTGCTTGTCAACTTCTGCGGTCTTGCATAACCAATCACCAAATATTTGCGAGTAGCTAGGTAATGTGGGAGCAGACTTAGGTAAATTAGCATCACTTGGATTGAATTTTGGTACTGCATGATACTTGATAGGATCTTGCTCAGCGGCGTGATAGCCTTTACCTTTTTTGGTAGCAATATGAAGTAGTTGAGGGCCTTTTAAATTACGCATATTGGTAATGGTTTCAACTAAACCATTCACATCATGGCCATCAATAGGGCCAATATAGTTAAAACCTAATTCTTCAAAGAAAGTACTAGGTACGACCATACCTTTTAAATGCTCTTCAGCACGGCTTGCCAACTCTTTTATTGGTGGTAAATTATTTAAAATTCGTTTGCTGCCTTCACGAATGCCAGTGTAAATACTACCAGATAGCATTTTTGCCAAATGATTATTTAGTGCGCCAACGTTCTCTGATATCGACATTTCGTTATCATTTAAAATAACCAACATGTCTTTGCCAATATCACCAGCATGGTTTAGTGCTTCAAAAGCCATACCTGCGGTCATAGCCCCATCGCCAATAACAGCCACGGTCTTTCTGTCTAATCCTTCTTTGTCAGCGGCAACAGCTAAGCCTAACGCCGCTGAAATTGAAGTGCTTGAGTGGCCAACACTTAACACATCATATTCACTTTCTTCACGCCAAGGGAAAGGGTGTAAACCGTCTTTTTGGCGAATAGTATGTAATCGATCACGGCGACCAGTTAATATTTTATGAGGGTAAGCTTGATGGCCAACATCCCAAATTAGGTGATCAAAGGGGGTGTTATAAACATAATGTAGTGCAACGGTTAGCTCAATTGTACCAAGCCCTGAAGCAAAATGACCGCTACTTTTACTAACCGAGTTTAATAAATAACTACGTAATTCGTTGCTGATTCTTGGCAATTGCTCATGGGGAATATTACGCAAATCTTTTGGTGAATCAATTTGTGCAAGTAATGGATAATCAGCGAGGTTTGTGGTCATAACTTTTCTAGTTTTTTATTAATGTTCGTTTTAGTGGCTTCGTTTTACAATAAAAGTGGCAAATTCAGCCAAAGACTGGGTATTGTAAGGTAAACTGGCTAAAGCTTGAAGTGCTTGTTGAAATAAGTTTTCGGCTTTTTCTTGCGCGCCTTGTAAACCCAGTAGTGCAGGGTAAGTGCTTTTATTGGCAGCAAGGTCTGAGCCTTTAGGTTTGCCAAGCTCTTCTTCGCTAGAGGTGATATCAATAATATCATCCTGTACTTGGTAAGCTAAACCAACCAGTTGTGCATACTTTTGCAAGGCTTGCTTTTCTTGTGATGTTACTTGTGTAGAGCACTCTGCTGCCATTAAGACACTGGCTTCTAGTAAAGCACCTGTTTTTAATGAATGTAATTGTTCTAATTGTGCTAAGCCAATGGTTTTATCGGTAGCAGATAAGTCTAATGCCTGGCCTCCACACATACCTTGATAACCAGAAGCAGAGACAAGTTGTTGTATTAACTTTATTTGTTTAGGTTGAACTTCTTTTGAAAACTCATGATTAGCAAGAATATCAAAAGCCAGTGTTTGCAATGCATCACCGGCAAGAATCGCTGTGGCTTCGTCAAAAGCTTTATGACAAGTGGGTTTGCCGCGCCTTAAATCATCATCATCCATGGCGGGTAAATCATCATGTAACAATGAATAGGCATGAATACACTCTAGTGCACCAGCAATAGCGTCGATATCTGTTTTAGCAGCACCTAATGATTCGCCAGTAATATAGGCCAGATATGGGCGCATGCGTTTACCACCAATGAGTAAGCCATAGCGCATAGCTTCTAATAGCTTCTCATCATTTATTGTTAACTTGTTCAGTTGCTTGGCTAAAAAAGTGTTAATTTTATCTTGATAGGCTTGATGGTTAGTTAAGTTGCTCACAGAAGTTCATCCATGGTGCGATTATCAGAGGTTAAGTCGAAGTCTGTTAATTGTTGCTGGCCATTTTTTTCGAGCAGAATTTTCACTTTTTGCTCAGCAGCCTGTAATTTATTTTGGCTTACTTGACTTAAATTTAAACCACGTTCAAATAAAGCCATCGACTCTTCTAGGCTTAATTCGCCCTGTTCGAGGCTATTAACAATAGTATCGAGCTCTGAAAGGGACTCTTCAAAACTTAGGTTTTCTAATTTTTTCTTTGCCATGATATATGATTTAAGCAGGTTACTTTAAAATACTAGGCGCAAACTTACCTTAGCCAAAGGCATTGGTCAATCTAGCTCTTACTTTTGTTGCGCTTAATTTAATTTAAAACAAGCTATTAAGTTATTGACTGTACGGACGATAATATGATTTGAGAGTGTAGAAGTATTAGCGAATATTTTTTGCATCATGTACTATTATTTTAATAGCAATTTTTGTTTAGACTATTTGAGTTTTGTAGTTTTAGGAGAGTTTTGTGGATTTAGCAACGTTAATAGGTATTCTTGGCGCCATTGGCTTACTAGTAATGGCGATGATTCTATCTGGTGACATCATGATGTTTGCTGATACTCAGTCGGTATTAATTGTATTTTGTGGCTCAATATTTGTTGTTTTAGCTAATTATAATTTAGGGCAATTTTTAGGCATAGGTAAAATTATTGTCAAGGCCTTTATGTTCAAACTAGAAACGCCGGAAGAGCTTATTGAAAAAGCAGTAGATATGGCTGATGCAGCACGTAAAGGTGGCTTTCTTGCGTTAGAAGAAGCAGAAATCAGCAATGCCTTTATGCAAAAAGGTGTTGATATGCTCGTTGATGGCCATGATGCTGACGTCGTAAGAGCAACTTTGCAAAAAGATATCAACTTAACCACTGAGCGACATGAAGTAGGCTCAGATATGATGATGGCTTTGGCTGAAGTTGCACCGGCAATGGGGATGATAGGTACGCTGATTGGTTTGGTCGCTATGTTATCAAACATGGATGATCCTAAATCCATTGGTCCTGCTATGGCTGTAGCCTTGTTAACAACGCTTTACGGCGCCTTTTTAGCGAACGTTATCGCGACTCCTATCGCATCTAAATTAAAGTTACGTATGGCTGAAGAGAAAATGAACCAAGAACTAGTCTTAGATGCGGTACTAGGCATCCAAGATGGTCAAAACCCTCGCGTAATTGAAGGTTTGCTGAAAAACTATTTAGCAGAAGGGAAACGTCGAATTGACACAACTGGTGATGAATAGCAGCAAGATGAGTTTTAGGAGGGTGTATGGCTGACAAAGAATGTAAATGTCCACCACCAGGTTTACCGCCTTGGATGGGAACCTTTGCCGATCTTATGGCGCTACTTATGTGCTTTTTTGTTTTATTGCTGTCTTTTTCAGAGATGGATGTACTTAAATTTAAACAAATTGCCGGCTCAATGAAGTTTGCTTTTGGTGTGCAAAATAAAATTGAAGTAAAAGATATTCCTAAAGGTACGAGTATTATTGCTCAAGAATTTAGGCCTGGAAAGCCAGAGCCTACGCCTATTGAAGTTATCCAGCAGCAAACCATGGAAATGACTCAACAAATGTTGGAGTTTCAGGCAGGAGATGAAACCTCAGCAGGTGGTCGTCAAGAGCAACGAGGTACTGAGCGTGGTGGTCAATCACAAAATACTGAAGACGCCTTGTCAGCTCAGGCCTTAGAGCAAGCTAAAGAGCAAATGGAAAATGCTGCGCAAGAGCAAGTGAATGATTTAGTGAAGAAAATTGCAGAGCAGCTTGAACAACAAATTCAAGACGGTGCCGTTGAGTTAGAATCATTAGGCCAGCAGGTTATTATTCGCATTAGAGAAAATGGCTCATTCCCTTCGGGTTCGGCTTTTTTACAGCCTAAATTTAAGCCGATTATTCGAGAGATTGGTGCACTATTAAATACTGTGCCTGGCGAGATTATGGTCTCGGGTAATACAGACAATAGAGGATTAGACTCTGAACTATTCAGCTCTAACTGGGATTTATCAAGTAAACGTGCGGTTGCTATCGCTCACGAGCTTATTAAAGTACCAGGCTTTGATCAAACCCGTTTAGTGGTCGCAGGCCATGCCGATACTCGTCCGTTAGTACCTAACACTAATGCCTTAAATCGCCGCAGAAATCGTCGCGTTGAAATTGCCATTAACCAAGGTAAGGCAAAAGAAACGGCTCCTATTCAAGTGATAAAAGAATAGCGTAATTTGATAAAGTGATAAAAAAGCTGTCAGCGTAATACTGACAGCTTTTTTTGTGTATAATGTGCGCCATTATTATCTCGTTATTATTTATTAGGCCATCATCGATGAAATTTATCGTAAAGCTGCAAGCTGAAATCACTATCAAATCGCGTCCTGTACGCAAACGTTTTACTAAAATTTTAGAGTCGAACATTAAGAATGTTTTACGTCGTGTTGATGAGCAAGTTACCACACGTATGAATTGGGATAATGTTGAAGTTAATACCAAAGATAATAGCCCTGAGAATCGTGAACGTTTAGTGAATGCGCTTAAATGTATTCCTGGTGTACCTTTATTTTTAGAGGTACAACAATCCCCATTTACTGATCTGCATGATATCTTTGAAAAAACTTTAGCTGTTCACGCTAAAACTATTGAAAATAAAACTTTTTGTGTTCGTGTTAAGCGTACAGGTAGCCATGACTTTAATTCTTTGAAGGTTGAGCAGTATGTCGGTGGAGGTCTGAATCAAGCCGTAGATAGCGCTAGCGTAAAACTCAAAAAACCTGATGTGACTATTCGTTTAGAAGTAAAAAATAATGATTTATTTATTGTTACTCATCGTCATCAAGGTTTAGGTGGCTTCCCAATAGCTACCCAAGAAGACGTATTATCACTTATGTCGGGTGGTTTCGATTCAGGTGTTGCAAGTTACCAAATGATAAAAAAAGGTGCTCGTACCCACTATTGCTTCTTCAATTTAGGTGGTTCAGCCCATGAAGTTGGCGTTAAGCAAGTCAGTTATTTTTTATGGGATAAATTTGGTGCTTCCCATAAAGTGAAGTTTTTTGCGGTTGATTTTGAGCCTGTTGTTGCTGAAATTTTAGAGAAAGTTGAAAACGGTCAAATGGGTGTTGTGCTCAAACGTATGATGATGCGTGCAGCGAGCAAAATTGCTGAAAAAGGCAAAATTCAAGCCTTGGTTACCGGTGAAAGTTTAGGACAAGTATCTAGTCAAACACTGACCAATTTAAATGTGATTAACCGTGTTACAGAAACACTCATTTTAAGACCATTAGCTGCCTACGATAAGCAAGATATTATTGATATTGCCCGTAATATTGGTACGGAAGATTTCGCAAAAACCATTCCTGAATACTGTGGTGTTATTTCTAAAAAGCCGACTGTTAAAGCGGTACTTTCAAAAGTTGAAGCAGAAGAAGATAACTTTGATTTTTCAATTTTAGATAAAGTCGTTGAAGAAACACGCGTGTTTGATATTCGTGATATAGGTAAAGAAACCGAAGAAGAAATTACTGCTGTCGATTTAGTGGAAAATATCAGTGACAACGCTGTGGTGGTTGATATTCGAAGCCCAGAAGAAGAAGATGAAAATCCATTGGAAATAGACGGTGTTGACGTTAAGCATATTCCTTTTTATAAATTAGCGACACAATTTGGTGATTTAGATATGAGTAAAGATTATCTACTCTATTGTGATCACGGGGTGATGAGTAAATTGCAGGCGTTATATTTACTTGATAACGGCTTTAGTAACGTTAAAGTTTATCGCCCATAATATATGGGCTTTGAGTCTACTTTAATTTTAAGTATTGCTGAGTGAACTAGCAAGCCCTATGGATGGATTCACACAAGCACTCATGCTTGTGAAACTTGCTTTTATCTCATCAGCAACACTTAAAGTAAATGTTTAAACTTCAATAGTTAGTGTTGGTAATACCGTTTTATCGAGAACAACTCTTCTTTTTAACTAGCGACAAAGTATTCCTTTTTGTTTATATTTAGGCTCTATAAATAAATATTTAGGAATACTTTACATGAAGTTACTAGCAAGGCATTGCAATACTTCTTATTTCACGCGTCATATCTCATTAATTTCATTAATTTCATTTATTTCAATATCATTTTTACTACTTACTTTATCGGCTTGTAGTAATATGTCAGAAGAAGATAATCAGGCAAATAAACTCATGTTTACAGATTTTGAACGTAAAATAGCCCAAAAAATGGCGATAGATATTCGCTATTTTTGTAAGCAAGCGACAGCCGCAGGGCAGAACTGCTTGCAGGCTGTTACTAAATTACCCGCCGAACTAGCAGACTTAATTGAAGAAACAAGTCTTGGTGGGGTTGTGTTATTTGCCGAAAACTTATTATCCACAGAGCAAGTCGTACATCTTACGAATGACCTTCAAAAAGCAGCGCTTGCCAGTAGATCGGGTAAACCACTTTTTATTTCCATCGATCAAGAAGGTGGGCGTGTTGCTCGTTTACCGCAAACAACAACTTTTGCCGGGAATATGGCAATAGGCGCAACTTATTTAAATAATAAAACTAAATTTGCGACAAGCGGTAGTCAAATTATAGGTGCTGAGCTTAATGTCCTAGGAATTAATAACAATTTTGCGCCTGTTATTGATGTCAATACTAATGCTAATAACCCTGTTATTAACACTCGCTCTTTTGGTGAAAATCCTCAACGGGTAGCAGAGTTAGGTGTGGAGGTTGTTAAAGGCTTGCAAAAGCAGGGAGTAATGGCAACGCTTAAACATTTTCCCGGTCATGGTGATACCCATGTTGATAGTCACTTAGGGCTCCCACGCGTAGATCATGATTTATCAACCATAGAAAAAGTTGATTTAGCACCATTTAGATGGGCTATTAAGCACAGTGAACCAGCGATGATTATGACAGCTCATATTCAATATCCGGCCTTAGACAGTTCAACTATTGCAAATAAATATGGTGAGGAAACCATACGCCCAGCCACTATGTCTCGCAAAATTATTAATGAGTTGCTACGGGGAGAAATGAACTACCAAGGTGTCATTGCGTCTGACGCCTTAGATATGGCGGGTATTGCTCATTACTTTGATGAAGTTACGGCAGCGGTTGAAACCATTAAGGCAGGGGCTGATTTAGTGTTAATGCCTTTTAAAGTAAGAGCGCCTTCAGATGTAGATAAGTTTAAGCTTTTTGTTAAAGCGGTAAGTAAGCAGTTAGCTGAAACCATTGAAAAACAGCAGTTTACCTTTGATGAAATTGATGAGTCTATTGCAAGAATTGATCACCTTAAAGCTAAATTTATCCCGTTATTTAATAGTCGGGTTAAGCAAAAAGTGAAACGAGCCCAGCAAGTTATCGCGAATGATGAGCACTTAGCCGAGCAACAATTACTTGCCGATGAGTCAGTCACCCTGTTGAAAAATAATGCCGCCAGTTTACCTGCATCGCCGGCAACGATTAAACATATCCATATGCTTGTTGCGAATGAGCAAGAGCAACGCGCCTTACAAAACGCCATTATTGAACAGTGGCAAAAAGCAAAACAATTTCAGCTTAAAATAACTTCTATTGTTGCCGACCAAGATAAAACTCTAGCTAAAATTCAAAATATAAGTCAATTGCAACAGGCTGATTTAGTGATAGCAACTATTGATGTAAAAGTTGTTGGCGCTGTAGATTTAGGTGGCGTTGATGACATTGTTAAGCAAGCTATTAATAGTAAGAAATCAGGTAAATCTTTATTGTCTGCGGCTAAAGCTAATTATGGTCAATTGGTAAAATTACAAACGCAACTTGCTAAAGAGCAGGGGATAAAGTCTGTGCTCATTGCACAGGGCTCTCCTTTTTTAATCAGTCCATATTTAACTGATGTTGATGCGGCACTGTTAACCTATGATGACAGACTATTTAAAACATCTGATGGGCAAGATGAGAGTGCAGGCATGAAAGCCAGCTTAGCAATTATTACTGGAAGCCAGAAGGCAAAAGGTACACTGCCTGTCACATTAATAAATTAGAGTGAAAAATACAGGAATATGAACTTGGGCGTGTTGAACTTTTTGAACGAAATTTAACCGTAAAAGAACAACAGCCCACAATTTTGTGTTATTATCCGCCGCCGATTTAACTGATGAAGTAAGTTTTACTACAAACTTTGATAACACAGAAGTAACCGCTATGATTATGTCTCTTATACGCTGGCCTATAGGTCGTCTTATTTTATTACTCAACTTTATTTTTTCTCCACGCTCACCTAAAAGAACGGCGAGTGAACAAAAAGCGATTGATGCCAAAACACAGAATTTAAGTTTATATCAGCTACCTGCTTGCCCTTTTTGCGTGAAAGTTCGCCGCGCAATGAAGCGTGAAGGTTTGAGTATTGAATTGCGAAATATAAATCAAGATGATAATTTTCGCGACGAGCTTATTCGTGAAGGCGGTAAAAGAACAGTACCATGTTTACGTATTGAAAAGGCTGATGGTGAAGTGCAATGGTTGTATGAATCAAGTGATGTGGTGGCTCATTTACAGCAACTTGCTAAAGTCGCCTAACTAACATTCATCTTTTCTGAAATTATTATCTATTTATAAGTGTCTAATAATCAAATAGCTATTTTGATGTTAGGCGCTTATGTTAATAAAAATACCAAAAAACTTTTCCCTTAAAGATTCAGATGTAACCGACGAATCTGTTTATTATGAGCGCCGAAAGTTACTTAAAACCATGGGGTTTTTGGGTGCCGGTGCACTATTAAACTCAGCAATAAGCAATAAAGCATCAGCTGGTTTTTTTAGTGATGATGAAGTTAAGTTTGCCAGCCAAAAGCTTAATTACACTCAAGATAACCAAAATCTAGACTTAATAAAAACCCCTGAACAAAAAGTGATTTCTCATAATAATTTTTATGAGTTTGGTGCTAAAAAAAATCAACCGGCAGAGCTTGCTCAAAGTTTTAAAGTAGACCCGTGGCAATTAACTATATCGGGGGAATGTGACAATCCAATTACATTAGATTATCAAGACTTAACCAAAAAATTTGCCCTTGAAGAACGTATTTACAGGCTTCGCTGCGTTGAAGCATGGTCTATGGTTATTCCTTGGATTGGTTTTCCTTTAGCAAGCTTATTAAAGAAAGCTGCCCCTAACTCTAAAGCAAAATACGTTGCTTTTGAAACGCTTTATGATCCTAAACAGATGCCAGGGCAAGCGAGTAGACGCTTAGGCGGGGGTATCGAGTATCCTTATGTTGAAGGCCTGCGTATCGATGAAGCCATGAATCCTTTAACCTTAATGAGTGTTGGCTTATACGGTAAAACGCTAATGCCACAAAACGGTGCACCCATTCGCTTGGTTGTGCCATGGAAGTATGGTTTTAAGAGTATTAAGTCCATAGTGGCTATCAAGCTCCTTGAACATCAGCCACCTACCACTTGGAATAAATTGGCACCGAGAGAGTATGGTTTTTATGCCAATGTTAACCCTAATCATGACCACCCAAGGTGGAGCCAAGCCAGTGAAAGACGAATCACCAGTGGTGGCTTGTTTACTCGTAATCGCATTGAGACGTTACCATTTAATGGCTATGGTGAAGAAGTGGCAAGTTTATATCAAGGTATGAACTTATCTAAATATTATTAATTTCAGTGAGGAGATGCTGGCCTTTCGTACAGCAAAATAATCATCAAAGTTCAAAGCTCCTTAGTGTTTTACTAAAGTAATCAAAATGACTAGTCGTAATATCATATTCATTCTAAAAATTTTCATACATATCAGTGCACTATTGCCTGTGCTTAACTTGTATTATTTAGCTCTTCTTGATCAATTAGGCGCGGATCCTGTTGAAGCAGTTATTCATTTTACTGGTATTGGTGCGCTAAATTTATTACTTATTACTTTGTGTGTTTCACCATTAGCTAAGCGGTTGAAGAAGGGATATTTGCTACAAACAAGGCGCTTGTTAGGGCTTTATGCTTTCACCTATGCTCTGTTACATGTTGTTAATTTTTTAGCATTTGAAATACAGTTTGATGTTGCTCTTTTTTTCAGTGAAGTGATTGAACGCCCGTATATTACTATTGGTATGCTAGCGTTTTTATTGCTGTCGACATTGGCTATCACTTCTTTTGATGGCATCAAAAAAAAGATGAAAAAGAAATGGCAAACACTGCACAATAGTATTTACTTTCTTATTATCTTAGTTGTTATTCACTTCTATTGGTCAGTAAAGTCAGCATTGATTCTACCCATTATCTATTGTTTATTGTGCTTAATTGTATTGATATTAAGGTATCAAAAACTAAAACGTTTGATCTTATCGATATTTGTTTAATTATTATGCGAAAACTATTTGTTTTTTGGCGATGAATTTTTCATAATTTAAGCGGGCTTTTATAAGGGATATTATATACGTTAGTATGGCTTCATTGATATGGAACGAAGGAATGAGTGTTGGTGTCGAAGCCATAGATAATGAGCATAAACAGATTATTGCTGTTCTTGCTAAGCTTACTTCTGCAGGACACGGCAGCTTATCAAAGCAAGAGATTGAAGATGTTTTTTCTGAACTTGAAATTTATGTAAGTCAGCACTTTGTCAGGGAAGAGGCTTTATTAGAGAAAATTTCATACAATAAATTAACAGAGCATAAAGCAAAGCATCAAAGGTTTATTGATAAACTTCCTCAATTAAGAACACAGTGGCAGAATGAAGACAGTCAAACAAGCCCCGAAGATATAACTGCGTTTTTACAGCAATGGATTATCGAGCATATTTTAGAAGAAGATATGGACTATGCTCAGGCACTGCATAGCCATAAGAGCCAGCAAAGTCATATAAATAATGTTTATTCAAACTCTATAGCTAGTTCAAATGAGCACAATAGTCGCGGCTTTGAAAAGCTTTCTATATTATTCGCTAATAAAATAAAGTTGAGTCACCGAGTTTTCATCACCACTTTTTTTCCTGTGATGGCGTTATTTATTTTCTATTTAGTTATCTTGTTTGATAACTACCGTGACTATAAAAATATAGACTTGGTTTTAGGCATTAATAACGTCATTGAGCATGTAGATGATATTAGTCATTCATTACAAGCTGAGCGTGGGTTATCTAGTGGTTTTACTAGCTCTAACTATCAAAGCTTTTCGGAGCAATTAGCTAAACGTCGTTTAATTACAGATCAAGCAATAACTGCATTTCAGCAGTTTTTACGATTGGGACTTGAGCCATCGGTACAAAGTAATTTGCAAACATTTGTACAAAGCTCTCAAGAGAGTTTTACTCACTTAAAGCGGTATCGAGAAAAAATTGATAGCAAGAGCGTCAATTTTAAAGAAACCTATCAAGTTTATACGTTGCTGATAGAGCAGTTACTCTCAATCTCTGAACACTTAATTCATATTGATATGGATTCACATTTAGCCAATGATATTTCTGCTATTAGCTCTATTTTATTATTTAGAGAGTATATGGGGCAAATCCGAGCGTTGGGCATGAATGTTGTAGCTAACACCCATGAAAATATTGCCAGTAATCAAGAGTTAACACTTATTTTAGGGAAGCAGCTTAATACTTTAAGGGTATTTCATTATTCAGCCAGTGAAGCGCATAAAAGCTTGTGTGAAGCTTACTGTGACTCAGATACCTATCAGCAAGTATTAACACGATATATCACTCAGGTTGATCAATTTAAGCCAGTAAATCAGCCGGGAAAATATTGGTTTGGGGTAATGTCTAGTGAAATTGATAAACTCAAGCAAGTTACTGACAAACTGATTGTTAGCTTTACAGAAAAAGTTAGAATGAAAAGTAAGAATCTAGCGCAAAGTTTTTATATTACTTTGGGAATTTTATCGGTATTTTTACTTGCCGCAAGTGTGTTTTCTCTGCTGCTTAATCATAGTATTATCAAACCCATTCGCCGTATTACTTATGCCCTTAATGATATGGCAAAGGGCTTGCTTCATATTCAATTTAATAAAGCGGTAGCCAATGATGAAATTGGCGCTATGCAAACAGCTTTTGAAAAATTAAGACGAAAATTATTACAAATGAATATTTTTCAGGTAACCGTTGATCGTCAAAAAAGTGAAATAGCGTATCGAAAATCTCAACAAGCTCATTTTGAAGATTTAGCAACAAAAGATGCTTTAACGGGCGCGGTTAATCGTCATAAGTTTGATTTGTTACTGGCAAATGAAATAGAGAAAACCAGTCAGCATCAACAGCCACTTTCTATCTTAATTTTAGATATAGATCACTTTAAGCAAGTTAATGATCGTTTTGGTCACGGTGTGGGTGATGAAGTATTAGTGGTGTTTTATCGAGCCTGTAAAGCAGCAGTGAGAAGTAATGATGTTGTTGCCCGTATTGGCGGTGAAGAGTTCGTTATTATTTTACCTAATACAGATGCAGATAATGCTTACTTGTTTGCTGAACGGTTACGGGAAAAAGTGCAGCAACTTAATATTATTATTGATGATAATCCTATCGAATTGACAGTCAGTATAGGTGTTAGTCAATGGAAAAAAGACCAGTTTTCTAATGCTAAAGAGTTTATTGATGATGCAGATAAATTACTATACCAAGCCAAAAATCAAGGCAGGAATAAAGTTGTCGTGAGATAACTATTAGGGTCTGTTGATCTTTGCTGATTATTTTTGCAGCAGTTTATTAGCCTTTTATACAAGGCAGAGTTTATGTTGTGTAGTTATTCAGGAGAATATGCTCCTGCATTCTCTAATAAGCTACATCCATGTAGCGTTACTCTAATAAGCGATAACGCCGTAGAAATGGCTAATAAACGCTGTCCTTCGGATTCGTTTAAATGCTTCTTGCTCTTTGTTGCGAGGAATTTACATAGAACAACTATGCTACATTCCTCGCGCCGCGATCAATAAGCATTTAATTCGAACAAAATTTAAACATGAAAGATCAACAGACCCTATTATTCTTACTCAATTTATCACTATCTTTGGTCATTTATCTTATTTTTTAGCACTTTGGTCTAAAAAGTCTCTTTTATAATCTTTGAGCCTTGTTGTTGTTCATAAAGCATAATATGATTTTCCGATCCGAGTAGTCAGTACCTACTCACCATTTAAACCTCTTTTTACTCCATAGGAATTCTTATGCAGAACATGCCAGTCAAGTTAGGCTTAATTGTGGCGGCTATGTCGTTAACATTAACGGCTTGCTCCCCCTCTGAGAAACAAGCTGAGAAAGTCAGCATTAATAAAAACCCGTTTCCAAGCACTTACCGACCTTTACCACAGCAAAATACCTTACTAACAAATGCAACGGTATTAACGGGTACAGGTGAACGCCTAGATAGTGCTGATGTTTTATTTGTTGATGGCATCATTACTCAAGTTGGTGTTGACCTTGTTGCTGAGAATGCTGTAACCATTGATGCGCAAGGAAAATGGCTGACCCCTGGAATTATTGATGTACATTCACATCTAGGTGTTTATCCTAGCCCTAGCGTTGAGTCTCATTCTGACGGCAATGAAATGACTGCACCTAATACTGCTGAAGTTTGGGCAGAGCACAGTGTTTGGCCACAAGATCCTGGCTTTCAAGCAGCCCGTGCAGGGGGAATAACCACTTTACAAATTCTACCTGGCTCAGCAAATTTATTTGGTGGCCGAGGAGTAACATTGCGAAATGTGCCTAGTGCAACCATGCAAGGTATGAAGTTTATTGATGCCCCTTACGGTTTAAAAATGGCCTGTGGTGAAAATCCTAAACGTGTTTATGGCGCTAGAAAACAACAACCATCGACTCGAATGGGCAATGTAGCAGGTTATCGTGCAGCATGGGCAGCAGCAACGGAATATAAGTATGCATGGGATAAATATCAACAAGATTATAGTGAAGGAAAGAACCCAATTCCGCCAAAAAGAGATTTAGAGTTAGATACGCTGATGGGCGTGTTAGATGGCGAAATTTTGATTCATAATCATTGTTACAAAGCTGAAGAAATGGCGGTGATGATCGATTTATCTAAAGAATTTAATTACCACGCAGGTACATTTCATCATGGTATTGAGGCATATAAAATCGCTGATAAGCTAGCTGAAAATGGTAATTGTGCAGCAATGTGGCCAGATTGGTGGGGCTTTAAAATGGAAGCATACGACATGGTTGAAGAAAATGTAGCTATTGTTGATGCCGTTAAAAATTCTTGCGCAGTTGTACATTCAGACTCAAGTACTACCATCCAACGTTTAAACCAAGAAGCAGGTAAAGTGCTTTATCGTGCTAATGAAAACGGTTTTGAACTAAAAGCAGAAGATGCCATTAAGTGGATTACTTTTAATGCTGCTAAATCTTTAGGTATTAGTGAAAAAACAGGGAGCTTAACCAAAGGTAAACAGGCCGACTTAGTTTTATGGAATGGCAACCCTTTTAGTGTTTATGCTCAAGCAGAGCAAGTGTTCATTGATGGCGCGAAGGTTTATGATCGCCATGATGAAAAATATCAAGCAAAAAGCGATTTTCTGTTAGGCCAAGAGTAAGGAAGGTATCATGAAACTTAAACAAATAAACTCTATTAAGCAGACCGCTTTGGCCTTATCACTGGCTATGTTTACAAATATAGCATGCGCAAAAACAACGGCTATTACCAATGCCACTGTTTATACCGTTGCCAGCCAAGGCATTTTACAACATGCCACCGTTGTTATTGAAGATGACAAGATTATTGCCATTAACCCAGAGCAAGTAGAGGCAGATGAAACCATAGATGCTAAAGGGCGAATTTTAACTCCCGGATTTATTGGTAGTATGAACGCCTTAGGGTTGGTGGAAGTTGGAGCGGTATCTCTAACACGTGATAGCCGAGATAAAAAAGCAGATATTACCTTCGATGCAAGTTTAGCATTTAACCCTAAGTCAACTTTGGTTGCTTATACCCGTAAAGGTGGCATAACTAGCAATATTGTTACGCCTGCTGGCGGTGAGGGACTGTTTGCGGGGCAATCTTTTGCGGCAAATCTATCGGGCGATTTTGAGAGTATTATCGCAAAACAAAATGGCGTAATAGTTTACTTAGGCGCTACAAGTAAAGGCTCTCGTGCACAAGCTTTACAGGCGCTTGATCATAAACTGGCTGATATACAGGAAAAGCTGAGTAAAAAAGCAGATAATAAATCTGAGAAAAAAGAAAAACCAGCCAAACCACTAAAACGTAATGAAAAGGTTTTAAAGTCTTTACTGGCTGGTGAAAAGCCGCTCTTAGCCTATGCTGATCGTGCAACAGATCTTTTAGCTTTGTTAAGGTTAAAAGAAAAATATGGTTTAGATTTAGTTTTAGTGGGCGCTAGTGATGCGGTATTAATTGCCGATAAAATAGCGGCAGCAGATGTGCCAGTTATTACCAGTGCCATTGATAACTTACCAAGTAGCTTTGATTCACTACATGGTGATTTATCTAATATGGCTCAGCTTGTCAAAGCCGGAATTAAAGTAGTTTTAGCGCCAAAAGGTGAAAGCCATAATCTAAATCAATTACGTTTTGATGCTGGAATCGCTGTTGCTAATGGCTTAGCAAAAACAGATGCTTATTCAGCGTTAACAGCCAATGTTGCCGATGTATTTAAGTTAAATTCAGGCCGTATTGCTATTGGTAAAAATGCCGATTTAGTATTATGGAGTGGCGACCCATTTGAGTTAAGCACTAAAGTAGACAAAATGTGGATTGCTGGTAAGGAAGTCTCTACTCAGTCAAGACAGGATGCCTTACGTAATCGTTATACTAGCAAAGCGAATATGCCCAAGGCATACGTTAAGTAATACGCTTTCATATGAATGATAAAGGCGTTGGTAAGATAGTTCTTAGCAACGCCTTTTTTATAGTATTAGCGTTTATTGAGTCGATGATTATTCAGCTCTCAAATTTTATTTTCTGTGCTAAAAGTTTTCAAGCTTTGCAACAAAGTAATCTTTCTTTACTATGCTTCTCATTATTTATCTCCCTGTGAAAGAAAAGCATGACAGTTTTAGCAAGTAATGATTTTGGGCAAATACATCAAGAAGACCTAGCCAACGACTTTAGTATACTAACCATAGAGCATGAGCAATGTCAGGCAAAGCTTAGCTTATATGGCGGACAAGTTTTAAGTTGGCAGCCTAATGGCCATAATGATATTTTTTGGTTATCAAAGTCGGCTATTTTTGAGCAAGGGAAAGCCATTCGAGGCGGGGTTCCCCTTTGTTGGCCTTGGTTTGGATCTCATCCTGATGATAGTGACAATAGAGCAGAGAACCATGGTTTTGCTCGAGGTAACATATGGAAAGTAGAGCAACTTAATATTACTGAGGAGAATGTTGAAGTTATTTTAGTTTTTCAAGGTCAGAAGATGCATAATTTATGGCCCTATGCCTTTAAACTAAAGCAAGTGCTAAGTTTTGGGAAAAGCTTTTCTCAATCATTGACCATGAGTAATTTAAGTGAAGACGATGCTTATGTTAGTGCGGCTTTACATAGCTATTTTGCCGTTAGTTCTCCAGAGTCTATTAGCCTTGATACACTTAGTGATGCAGCGTTTGATGACAAATTAACAGGTCAATCTTGCCAAGCACAGCACCTCGTTAATGGTGTAGGTCCCATTGATAGAGTTTACCACTCAAACAAAACCATAAATATTATTGATAAAAATTGGCAGCGCACCGTTAAAGTAAAAGCAAATAACACTAAACAATGGGTTTTTTGGAATCCAGGTGTGGAGTTGGCTAATAGTATGGCTGATATCCATAAACATGGAGAACAAGAATTTGTTTGTTTAGAAGCTGCGAATACCCAACCGCAATTACTGGCAAGCGGTGAAAGCTATACTATGTCTCAACAGGTTAATGTCTTAGCTGATTAATATCATAGTAAGATAAAATTACTCTAGATGAACGACAACCTGATTTCTGCCGTTAGTTTTAGCGTTGTATAACGCTTTATCAGCTTTAGCGATAATCTCTTTTAAAGACACGTCAGCTAAGTGACTCTCGCTAATGCCGAAGCTAACGGTAACATTAAATTTTTTGCTGGTTGATGACGGAGAAAATGGGATGTTAGCAATATTGTCTCTAATGCGATCAATAATTTCTTGTGCCTGAATGGCTGTGGTGTTGGGTAAAATAAGAATAAACTCTTCGCCGCCCCAACGCCCTGTTAAATCATCATCTCTTAAGTTTTCACTTAATTTATTGGCAATAACTTTAAGAACATCATCACCAAATAAATGACCATAGGTGTCATTTAGTATTTTAAAGTTATCAATATCTGCAATAACGACACTGACATGTTCGAACTTATTACTTAACTGGGTGTACTTCCAATGAATAAATTTTCTGTTGGGTAACTGGGTTAAATAATCTGTGTCAGACTCTTTAACTAGGTTTGATTTGAAATTGACTATGCATAGGGTGAATACATAATAAAGTGCTAATGATACAAGTAAGAACACCAATAGCTTAGGAATAAACAAGATCCAATAGGCCTTTTGTTCAGTGGCTGGTGGAGAAACAATAAATACCCGCCAATCGACTTCTTTTAAGGGCATTTGGGAAACAACATATATATCATCGATTGCGCCAAATATATTTGTGGAGGTATTGTTTTCATTTTTTTTACTTTGTGAAGCTAGGTAGTGTTGATACCACTCAAGCTCATTAATATTGACTTCAATATCCTTTCTATGATGACTAGAGGTTTTCATCAGTTGGCTAGAGCTTAAAGTGACTTTGTCATTGTCATCAACAAAATAAAGCTCAAAACCAAATTCATCTTTAAACTCGGTAAATTTTTGAGAAAAATGATCCAAATCGACAGCAAGACCAATAAAACCGAGAAACTCTTGTTGTTGATTAAACATTTTCACATCAAAAAATAGGTGTGGATTTTCTGCATTGCCAAAGTCAGTAAATTGAGTTTTATCAATAGCTTTTAATCTATGGTACCACTCAGCATTTTTGCTTGATAAGTTAGTGATTTTGCCTGATGAATCAATAAGCTGTTGAGTCTTTTCAACAGCGATAAAAGACATGGTGTTAAACCGTGTCGCTACACTGGTAATATAGTTATAAAGAACTTTGTCATCAATGTCATCCTGTTGAATATATTTAATGAGTAGCGGGTCAATAGCCATATATTGCGACACTGTGAGTGGTTTAATGATTTCACTGGTAATAAGTGAAAACAGCGGCATGACCGCCTCTTGTTGTCTTTGGTTGTTACCAGCAAAAAACTCTTTAAAGGTGAAATAAGAAGTCGCTATTATGACAATAATAGTGATGATAAAAATAGCAGAAATGTATTGGTCAAACTTTTTAAAAAACTTCATTTATAGTTAGCTACACCGAGAAACTGAGGATATTGTATACTTTACGATGACTATAACTTAACTGTACGACTGAATTGGAACAAGTGCAATAAGATTAAAGTCGAGAGTGTTAATCTATGCGTAAATTTTTGTTTAAGAGTGCTTGAGTAAAAGGCGTTTTAAGGTAAAAACCGCGAGGTAAGGTCATGAAAGGGTGACCATGGCGATTAAATGCCTGAGTTTTAGCTTTTGAATTTGCGGCTTTAGGCCTTAGTTGTAGTACTTGCCCGTGCTTACCTTGAATATTTTCAACTTCACCTAGCACAATCATATCGGTTAACTCTTGCCAGTCCATGGCTAATAATTGTTCTTCTTCAGCTGAAGGTGTCCAAATAAAAGCGCTAGCAACTTGGCGATGTGGTAGTGGTATTGCTCTATCGCTGATAACGGGCACCCATAAAACTCGCGTTAATTTTTTTCTGACCCAAGAGTTTAGCCAAGTCATACCGGTCAGCCCAGTTAAGGGGGCAACGCTGACAAACGTTGTTTCTAAAACTTTACCTTGGCTGGTAATAGGGAGTGTTTTTAGTTCAATGGCTAATTCAGGGAAGTCTGGTTCAGGTTTAGAGCCCGCCGTTGCGCCTAAGACGTGCTCAAGTAACAAACCTACCCAGCCTTTATTTCGTTTTAAATCCTTAGGTACTGCAATGTTAGCTTGTGCTGCTATTTCACCAAGGGTTAGCCCTGCAAGCGCTTGGGCCCTAGCGAGTAATTCTGCCTCAGAGGATGGAATAATAAGGTCTGCTGAAATATTAATCTGATTAACTCATTAAAAGAAAATAGCCTCTATTATCAAGGTCAAGTTAATTACAGGCAAGTGAAATTATCATTTGCTCACTTGCGGTTATTATGGTTGAATTGATACAAATCTTTTAAGTTTGTCAGGAGTTCCTGTGATCGATGCCGAAGGCTACCGAGCCAATGTCGGCATAGTAATAATTAACAACAGGGGACAAGTATTTTGGGCAAGACGGTTTGGACAACATTCATGGCAATTTCCACAAGGTGGTGTTGATGACGGGGAAACAGCAGAGCAAACCATGTACCGAGAGTTGCATGAGGAAGTTGGCTTAAAACCCGAGCATGTAAAAGTTGTTGCTTCAACGAGACATTGGCTAAAATATAAATTACCAAAACGTTATATTAGACATGACAGTAAGCCTGTCTGTATTGGACAAAAGCAGAAGTGGTTTTTATTACAATTAACCTCGCCTGAGTCATCGGTAGATTTATTACATAGCCCGCATCCAGAATTTGATGATTGGCGATGGGTAAGTTACTGGTATCCAGTTAGACAAGTGGTGTCATTTAAACGTGATGTTTATCGTAAAGTGATGAAGGAGTTTGCTACTCAAGCATTATCTTTTGCTTATGAAAAACGCCCTGAGCGTCGTCATCATAAACGTCAACGTCGCGCATAATTATTACTATGATTTATTATTAATGACCTACTTTATTGTGGGTCATTTTATTTTAATACTGTGAAAATAAGGATACCATGCTAACCACGCTACGCCGTATTGTCTTAGAGTTTAGTAAAGATACACAATTACACAGTGCATTAGCGCGCATGGTTAGCCAAATAAAAAATACGCTAAATACCGATTGTTGTTCAATTTACCTTGCTGACTATACCCAGCAGCATTTCTTACTCATGGCCTCAGATGGTTTAGCACTAAGTTCTTTAGGGCAAACAACCATTGGCTTTTCTGAAGGTTTGGTTGGTTTAGTTGGTCAAAGGGAAGAGCCAATAAATGTTGCTAATGCCCATTTACATAAAGACTATGTGCATGCCCCCGAAGTAGAAGAAGATGAATTTAACGCCTTTTTAGGTACCCCCATCATTCACCGCAGAAAAGTATTAGGTATTCTTTCTATTCAACAAAAAGAAGCTAGAAACTTTACCGAAAATGAAGAAGCTTTTTTAGTCACTCTTGCTGCCCAATTAGCAACAGCTTTGGCCGATGCCGAAGTAAAAAATTTACTCAATCAAGAGCAAGAAAAAAGTAGCACGGTGAAACAGTTAGTGGGAATTGCCGGTTCTCCAGGTGTCGCCATTAGTCAAATTATGGCTTTTCAACCTAAAGCTGAAATATCAACACTAGCGTTGAAAAAGATAGAAGATAATGAGCAAGCTGAACAAGTTCAGCGCTTTGAGTTGGCACTAGCAAAGACTATTGCTGATTTTGAGCAGTTAAGCGAGAAAATAAGCACGCTTGTTAATGATGATAGCTTAGCTATTTTTGATGTCTATAAACAACTACTTACACAGGCTGATATTAAACAAGAAGTCACCAAAAAAATTGCATTAGGTTGGCAGGCTGAAAGTGCGCTTAAATTAGTGATAGAGCATTATGTGATTCAGTTTGAAGCGATAGATGATAGCTACTTGCAAGAGCGTGCTAGTGATATTCGTGACTTAGGTAATCGCTTATTATTCAACTTACAAAAGCAAAAAGTTGAGCCGTTAGTTTTCCCTGAAGCATTCATTTTATTAGCCGAAGAGGTGAGTGCTTCTATGCTCGCTGAATATCAGCATAAAGGTTTAAAAGGTATTATTTCTTTATCGGGCTCAGCTAATTCACATGCGGCTATTTTAGCTCATGCTCTTGAAATACCGGCAATTATGGGGGTAAGTGGTATACCTATTGCCCAACTTGACCAACAACAGGCTATTGTTGATGGTTATAGCGGTGAGTTGTTTATCAACCCTGATGATGCACTGTTACGTGAATACCAGTACTTAATTGCTCAAGAGCACGCCTTAACTCAGAAAGTGCTCTCTGAAATTCACCTACCAACCATTACTCCCGATGGTCGCGCTATTGAATTACAGTTAAATGCAGGCTTATCGGCAAGCTTTGATTGTCCAAGTGCGCTATCAGCATTGGGGATTGGGCTATATCGTACAGAAGTACCTTTTATGGAGCGTCATTGCTTCCCTTCAGAGCAAGTACAAACACAACTGTATGAAAAAGTGCTGGCTGATTTTCCCAAAAAATCAGTGACTATGCGTACTTTAGATGTGGGTGGAGACAAATCTTTACCGTACTTTCCTATTGATGAAGATAACCCTTTTTTAGGTTGGCGTGGCATTCGGATCACACTCGATCATCCTGAAATATTTCTGGTGCAAGTACGCGCTATGCTGCGTGCTAATCAAAAGCACCGTAACTTAGAAATTATGTTGCCGATGATTTCTAATGTTAGTGAAGTTGATGAAGCGATTCGACTCATTAATCAAGCTTATTTTGAAGTAAAAGCTGAGTTTGCTAATGGATCAGTTTCTGATGAAGAGGGGAAACAAGGAAAAGGTAACTCTGCAAAAACTGGATTATTAGTGCGACCTAAAATCGGTATTATGCTTGAAGTGCCTTCAGTTATTTTTCAATTAGAAGAGCTAGCTCAACGGGTTGATTTTTTCTCGGTGGGGAGTAACGATTTAACACAATATTTATTGGCCGTTGACCGCAATAATGCGCAAGTAGCTAGCTTGCATGATGCCTATCACCCATCGGTATTGCGGGCGTTAAATACCATTGCCGAACAATCAGCTAAGTACCTAGTTCCCTTAAGTTTATGTGGTGAATTAGCTGGTGAGCCCGCAGGCGCAATATTATTATTAGCAATGGGCTTTGATAAACTGAGTATGAATGGGCATAATATAGCGCGAATTAAATGGGTTGTTCGCCATGTTGACTTTCAAAGAGCAAAAATTATCTTATCTCATACCTTAAAATTAACTACTGCTAAACAAGTACATAGCTATTTAAACGAGCAGCTTGAATTATTGGGTTTGGGTGGTTTTATCCGCGCAGGAATGTAGAATTATGCTGTTTATTCTTATTAGTTGTGTCTTTCTTGGCGCATTGGTTGGCTTTCTTGCTGGGTTATTGGGGATTGGCGGTGGCTTAATAGTAGTACCTGCTTTGGTCTATTTACTACCCACATTAATGATAGATGGTAGTGCTTTGAGCAACGAAGTTATCATGCCCATGGCATTGGCAACCTCTTTAGCTGCCATTGTGATGACCTCATCAAGTGCGGCCCTTGCTCACCATAAAAATGGTAATATCCCTTGGAAACTTACTAAGCCGTTGATGATATTGGTGGCATTAGGAGCTTTACTTGGTGCTTTTATTGCCGATTTACTCTCGGCAAGAGCATTGACTAATTTTTTCGCCGTTGCAGTGATGATGCTCGCATCTTATATGCTATTTTCTATTCGCTCAGAGCGTTCCCGTGATTTACCTTCGCAAATTAAATTACAAGCGATTAGCTTTGTAACGGGGATTATTGCCAGTTTAATGGGGATGGCGGGCGGCGCTATTTTGGTGCCAGTGTTAACATATTTTGGTATGCCTCTACGTCATTGTATTGGTATCGCAACCGTTTGTGGCGTGATGGTGGCTTTATTTGGCTCTTTTGGTTATATCCTTTCAGGGCTTGATAATCAGTTGTTACCCCCTTGGAGCTTGGGCTATGTGTATTTACCTGCCTTATTAGGTTTGGTGATGACTTCTTCTTTATTTGCGCCCGTAGGTGTAAAGTTTGCTGCCAAATTACCAGTACAAACTTTAAAGAAATATTTTGCGGTATTTCTGATTATCGTGGCACTTAAAATGATGTTTACTTAGGTATACTACTTAAGCTAAACCTATATATCTTGGATAAAAAATGACAGAACAATTTTTACAATTTCCCGTTATCGATCCGATAATTTTCAGTATTGGCCCCATTGCTTTGCGTTGGTATGGCTTTATGTATTTAATTGGTTTTGTTGCGGCGATGTTTATTGCCAATAAAGCGGCCGATAAAAGTGGGGGACTTTGGACACGAGATCAAGTCAGTGATTTATTATTTTATGGCTTTTTAGGGGTTATTCTAGGAGGACGTGTAGGTTATGTGCTCTTTTATCAATTTGACTATTTCTTAGCTGACCCTCTATATCTTTTCCAAATTTGGCAAGGTGGTATGTCATTTCATGGTGGCTTGATTGGGGTTATTACTGCCATTTATATTTTCGCCAGAAAAACCAATAAATCTTTTTTATCGGTAGGTGACTTTGTTGCTCCACTTGTGCCTATTGGCTTAGGAATGGGGCGATTAGGTAATTTCATTAATGCAGAGTTATGGGGACGAGAAACAGATGTCTCTTGGGCAATGGTATTTCCAACTGATCCATTGCAACTGCCCCGCCATCCATCACAGTTATATGAATTCTTTCTTGAAGGCGTAGTTTTGTTTGCTATTTTGTACATTATTACCCGTAAACCAAGAACATTAGGCTTAGCTTCGGGGAGTTTTTTAATTGGCTATGGTGTTTTTAGATCTTTTGTTGAATTCTTTAGAGAGCCAGACGCCCATTTAGGTTTATATTTTTCTTTCATTTCTAAAGGGCAAATTTTAAGTATACCTATGATTTTGGTTGGACTTTTGGTGATTTACTTAGGCTACCTAAGTCAAGCGAAAATGGCTATTAACAGCAACTCAACGAAAGTAACAAAAGTAAGCAAGGCAGCTAAGTCGAGCAAAAAAAACACAAAAGTAAGAGGTAAAGCATAATGCGCGCTTATTTAGATTTATGTCAACGTATTGTAGACCAAGGCACTTGGGTAGAAAATAAACGCACCGGTAAACGTTGTTTAACTGTGATAGATGCTTCACTTGAATATGATGTCGCCAATAATGAGTTTCCGATGATAACTACTCGTAAGAGCTACTTTAAATCGGCCATTGCAGAATTTATTGGTTATATTCGTGGCTATGACAATGCAGCAGATTTTAGAAAGCTAGGCACTAAAACATGGGATGCTAACGCTAATTTAAACGACGCATGGTTGAACAACCCTTATCGCAAAGGGGAAGATGACATGGGGCGTGTTTATGGTATTCAGGGGCGTGCTTGGGCAAAACCTGATGGTGGCACTATTGACCAACTGCAAAAAATTGTCGACAACTTAAGTCAAGGTATTGATGATCGTGCTGAAATCATGACATTTTATAATCCAGGCGAGTTCCATATGGGCTGCTTGCGCCCATGTATGCATACTCACAATTTTTCTATTTTAGATAATACCTTATATTTAACTAGCTTCCAGCGTTCGTGTGATGTGCCGCTTGGTTTGAATTTTAATCAAATTCAGGTGTTTTTCTTCTTGGCAATCATGGCGCAAATTACCGGGCTTAAGCCGGGCAGGGCATATCATAAAATTGTTAACGCCCACATTTATGAAGATCAATTACCTTTAATGAAAGATGTGCAACTCAAACGTGAGCCGCTGCCATTGCCTAAATTGATTATTAACCCTGAGATTAAATCATTAGAAGATTTAGAAACTTGGGTAACAATGGATGACTTTAAAGTAGAGGGCTATCAATGCCATGAGGCGATTAAATATCCATTTGCAGTTTAGCTTTCTCAAAAAACAAAAAACCGGCTATAAAGCCGGTTTTTTGTAATTATACCAAACGGATCAATTAATTAGTCCGATTGGTATTATTTATCTTCAATAGTTATGGAATAAGCCAAACTCTTTATTAATTTTGATATTTTGAACATTTGCCCACTGATAATAGCTTTGATCTTCTAACTGGCTAGCGGCCTCTTTATCGAGTAAAACTATGGCATTTTCATGCATTTGCAATGCTGATGCCGGGCACATTGCTGATAGAGGGCCAGCAACCATATCTTTAACGGCTTTAGCTTTATTCTTACCTGTAGCCATTAATAACACATATCTAGCATCTAGAATTGTGGCAATGCCCATAGTCATAGCAAGTGTTGGTTGAAATTCATCTTTATTAAAGAGGCGAGAATTGTCTGTCAACGTTTGCTGAGTAAGTGTCTTTATGCGGGTACGTGAGGCTAGACTTGATGTTGGTTCATTAAAACCAATATGACCATTAGCGCCAATACCTAATATTTGTAGATCAATTCCGCCCGACTGCTTTATTTTTTCTTCATAGGCTAAGCCTTGCTCTCTTGGGTTTTGACCCTGCGCACAGCTAGGCAAAAAGGTATTATGCTTATCTATGTCTACGTGATCGAACAAGTTTTCATTCATGAAGTGGCGATAACTTTGCGGATTATCTTCATCAATACCTAAATATTCATCTAAATTAAAACTAGAGGTGTCTTTAAAGCTCAGTTGACCTGCCTGGTGTTTGCTAACTAACTGCTTATAAAGGCTAATTGGTGTACTGCCTGTTGCTAAACCAAGCACAGGGTTTGTTTTTTTATTTATTAACTCTGCCACCCATTCGGCAGCATTTGTGGCAACTTGTTGCGCATCATCAAAAATAATAATTTGCATGTTTTTTCCTTAGAAAAATTAAACCATTATCCCAATAGGTTATTTCCTAATGGGAACAGAAATCATTGCTTACTGTTTTGTTTTTTTGCCTTTGGCTTGTTGTTTTGCAATGACATTAATCTAGGTGCGTTTTGTAAGTTTACCACAAAAATAAAACAAGTTTGGCTAAAAGATCTGTTTTTTAGTGTTTTTCTGATCTAAAAATTACTTTGTGAGTAAAATTTCACCTTGTAACTGGTTATACCAGTTTAAGTGTGCGACACTAATAAAAATTATCACAACTCACCACAATAATTATTATGTCAGAAAATAGAGTCTCATTTCATATTGAAGATAGTATTGCTTATGTATCATTAAACCGCCCTGAGAGCCATAATGGAGTGGATGAGGATATGATAGTGCAACTGATTAATACCGCAAAACGTATTAAAAAAGATCGCTCGATCCGCTGTGTTATTTTACAAGGTAACGGTGCTTCATTTTGCGCTGGGTTAGATTTTAATTCTGTCTCTAAACGTCCCTCCGTTATACCAAGGTTCTTTATAAAACTACCTTGGCGAAAAGATAATATGTTTCAACGTGTCGCTCTTGTGTGGCGAGACTTACCTGTTCCTGTTATTGCGGTTGTTCATGGCAACTGCTTTGGGGCTGGCATGCAAATAATACTGGCGGCTGATTATCGTATTGCCACACCAGATGCTAATTTATCGATTTTAGAAATGAAATGGGGTCTTATTCCCGATATGAGCGGCATGGTAACCATTTCGCGTTTAACTCGAGTAGATATTGCTCAAGAGTTGACCATGACTGGCCGATTCTTCTCAGGCGCAGAGGCGGCTGAATATGGTTTAGTTTCCAAAGTGAGTGATACACCGTTAGAAGCAGCACAAGACATGGCTAAACTGATAGCGAAACAAAGTCCTGATGCCATTGCAGCCACTAAATATTTGTATAAAAAAACGTGGAAAAAGGATACTCGCGCAGCATTGTTTTGGGAGCGAATGGTTCAGTTAAGATTATTAGGCAGAAAGAATCAGCGTATTGCTATGAAAAACGGCCTATCCAAAGGTAAAGATAAAAAGGACTTTATTGATAGAACTAGTTTTTAAGTATAGAGCGTGTTGATCTTTGCTATACATTTTTGCAGCAGTTGATTTGGTGTTTATACAAGGCAGAGCCTATGTAGTGTGGTTATTCCACATAAATAGGCGATAACGTAGTAAAAATGCCAAATAAACGCTGTCTTTCGGGTTCGTTTAAACGTGATTTACTCTTTGTTGTAGCTCATTTATATAGAATAACTATACTTCACTCACTACGCCTCGATTAAATCACGTTTAATTCGAACAAAATTTGTACCACAAAGATCAACACGCTCTAGTAGCTAATCTATATTATTCTTCGACAAAGCAGGTATTTAAGTGCATAGTTACTGTTAAAGATTATTTAATGCTGAGTAAGAAATTGGATGAACCATGTTACTCCTAAAACAACAGAGCAATGGATTGAGTTAATTGCTAATACTGAACTACCTGCTATTACCTCAACAGCAAGGATGCTGGATAAGTTTTCTAATGATGATAAATCTTCTTTACCTAAATTAAGTAAAGCTATTTTACACGATCAGGCGCTCTCTTCTTGCCTACTTAAAGTAGCTAATAACGCTCAACACATAGGCGTTAATAAAGTCACCACTGTTTCTCGTGCTACCGTGGTTTTAGGTATTCAAACCGTTAAAAATGTTTGCTTAACCGCTAGATTAGTTGAAAGTTTGCTGGAAAGTAAAAGCTTAGACTATCGTGTTTATGAAAAATTAATGCAGCTGATGGCTAATTCTTTTTTTGCTGCTACGCTGGCAAAAATGATGGTGCCTAATTATAGTGACGAAACACAAGAAGAAGTGTACTTGGCCGCATTACTATATGGTATAGGTGAAACAGCATTTTGGAGTAGTGCTGGGGAGTATGCCGATAAGCTAGCAAATTCGGCTGATATCAATAGCCCTGATTTTTCACAATATTGTCAGGAAAAAATAGGTACAAGCTTTACCGCGCTTAGCCGCGGTTTAGCAAAAACATGGAATTTGAGTGATTTGCTATTAAAAGCGTTAGACCAACCACAAAATCGCACCAATGAAATAAAAATCATCTATTTTGCAGACAAGCTTAGTGCCCTTATAGCTCAACCGGGCAATAAGGAAGCAGAGTTTAATCGCTTACTTAATGATATTGCTGAAATTATGCAAATTAACGTTAAGCAACTAAAAGTTAGAATAGCCCATACCCGCGAACAAGCTATGGAGCTTCTTAGCTCTTATGGTGCAGACGCCTTATCGGATTTAATTAAAGTTTTGCCAACGGCAAGTGCTTTTGGTGATAATCGATCTTTACCTTCTCGTGGGCAAGCAAGCAAAGAAAAAAGTGTTTTGACTGCATTTATGAAACTGACAGAGTTAATGAAATCTAGTCGAGACTTAAATAAATATATTCAAACCGTATTAATTGATGCAATCGAGGCTTTTGAATTAGATCGTTGTAGTTTTCTATTATTATCTGATGATAAAAAGCTTGTGAAGTCTCGCTTTGTTTATACAGAGCAGGGTGATAAAGACTTAACTAAATTTGAGATTCATTTAAGAGAAAGTGAAAATACAATCGCTAGGGTTATAGATACTAAAGTTCCTGCTTTAATTAATGATCATACCAGTAGGCAGTGGCGAGATAGTATTACAATAGAACTTGCCAGTTTTATTGAAAATGGTTCACTTGCTGTAGTACCTGTAAAAGTTGGTAATAAAGTTATTGGGGTAATATGCGCCCAACGCTTGGTGAACAAAAAGCAAATTCCAACTGAAGATTTCCAGCAGTTATGCTCGCTAGTAGATCATCTTAATATGTGTTTAGCAATGATTATGAGGCGTTAAAAATTGAAGTTCCACTTTAAAGCGGTGTGCGTTAATGACTTTAGTCGCTAATTTCTGTTAGAATCACTTTTTGTTTTTTTAATTATATTCCAGTTTTTACATGACCTCTCAGACTCCTTTTATCAGTAAGTTTACTTTAGATAAGGCTCACTTTAATGAGTGTTATAGTCAAAGCAATACGGTTGAACGCTCTAAAAAAGCTTTTTTAAAGGCAGGCATTTTGATGGTGTTTGGCTTATATATTTTACTTTTTACTCAAGTCAATGCTTATGCAGCTTGGTTTGTTGTTGCTTTAGGGATTCTTGAAGCGGTTAGCCTATACTATCATCAGCCTTGGTGGGTAATAAGGCAAATGCTTTCTAAAGCCAGTAATAGTGAAGTAACCCTTACCATTGATGAACAAGGTATTTTAACTGAATCTTTTTATCATACAGGTAGAATTTTATGGCAAGATATCACCGAGATTAAAGAGTCAGAATTAGGATTCACCATATTTTTCAATCTTGATAAAAGCAGCGGTAAAAGTTATTTATCAAAGAGTTGTTTATCAAGCGACGCCCAAAGCTATTTGTTAGATAAGTTTAACGCCACCTCGTTAATTGAATAAAAAACTCCAAGCAAAGCCAGTATTATTATGTCCTCAGTTAGTCCTATCCGTTTAACTAACCCAAAATTTTGTAGTGTATTTATCCTGTTATGGGGCATGATGTTTTATTACGCCAATGAATCATTTCACCAGCTAATCAACTATTGGTTATTTAGTTTTTTAGGGGTTGTAGGGGCTATCTTTGCCAATTCAACAGGAGCAGGTGGTGGCGTTATTTTTATTCCCATGTTTGCTCAATTGAATTTTACTGAGTCACAGGCTATTGCTACTAGTATTGCAATACAGTGTTTTGGTATGACCGCTGGGGCAGTGACTTGGTACCATCATTATCATAATGAAAAAAGAGACTTACGTTTATGGCAAGGTTTTAAGCGCATTATTGCAGTGACAGCAATTGCTTCAATTATTGCTTTAGTAAGTGTTTTTAACTGGCAAGTAGTATCACCAGCTTCGTTGCATACTAGTTTTAGCTGGTTTTCTTTACTGTTAGGGTTATTCATTATTTTAACTGTCTACTTGTTAAAGCCCCATAGAGAGCGCAGTCAAATTTATATTTTTGATTATTTAGCACTCATTGTTATTGGACTGGCTGGCGGTGCTATTACCGCTTGGTTAAGTGTTGGCGTAGGTGAGCTTTTAGTTATTTACCTCATTCTTAGACGGTTCGATATTAATATGGCCGTGGCTGCTGCGGTAGTCGTTTCAGCTTTGTCTGTTTGGGCGGCTATTGGTTATGTTAACGAGCAAGTATATTGGCAAGTTGTAGTTTTTGCGGGACCTGGTGCTGTGCTAGGAGGTATTTTTGCTAAAACCCTAGTAACTCATATGTCAGCAACTCGGCTTAAGTTATTTTTTGCTGTTTGGTTATTGATTACCGGTAGTTTAGGGCTGTTATAGTGATTAGAGCCTGTTGAAGCTTACTGATGATTCTAAAATGCTTCATGCTGACACAAACTAATTAAAAAGAATAAGTTGTACCAATTAACGCCATACTACTGTTGGTGTTCCAAGAAGTATTATTTGCTTCATTTATTGGTGATGAATGAACAATCCCACCTGAGAAGTACCACGTTGGATTAACTGAATAGCTTCCCATTATGCCATAGCTATAATTTAATTCGGTTTCATTAAATTGTTGACTACCATTTGTTAAGGGCTGTAGTTGTGAGCTTAAATTTGAATTTTTAAATTGTTCAACGCTGGCAGTTATTGATAAGTTAAAAACTGCACTTTGATGTATGGTTATGGCACTATTAAGGTAATACTTACTCCAATCTGTTAAGTTTTCAGAAGTTATTTTTCCTGTTTTAATTGATATTATGCCTTTAGTGAAGCCTCCCTGTAGTGAGGTTATATGCTTTGGAAGAAAGGTCTCACTATAAGTATTTGATAAACTATCAAAGGTAATTACCCTCATAGCGTTATAATTATTTGTTAAAAGAAAACTATGATGGGCCTGGATTTTGTCCTCTGCATAACCTGTATTAACTAGAAGAATGCTAGCTATAGTTACAACTACGGCTGAAAAACAAATTGAGAGTTTCATATATTTCCCTGATATGTGTAATGGCGTTTTATTCTGATTATTCGTTATTGTTTTTTATAATTCACAGCTTCATAACACACTTGCTAAGCTATCAAATCACAGAGCAGACAACACAAGCAAATGCCTATCTCTAACTATAGGCAAAAAAATAAAAAAAGTGAGCTAAATTTCAGCAATAAAATAAAAAAATTTGATTCAAAAGTTTAACTTATTGATTTCATAACATTGTGCATAAAGAAGTGATTGCACAGAAAGTTATGGGCAACATTAGAGCAAATAAAGTTTGTATAGATATAGTTATTCTACATCAAACAAGGAGGTTACTATGTGGAATAAAAATAGAGCGGTAGTCTTGTCAATAGTATATACTCGCACCCTTAAAATTTTATAGGAAACTCCCCTTGTTAGCTGCTATTCGCTTAATATTGATGTCATTTGCATTTATTTTTGTTTGCATTGCATCTTGCTTTTATTGTTTATTAAGGCCTTTTCACCGCAACAATGTACATCACACGGCTCGCTATCTAGGTAAAATGAGTAAAATATTTGGATTTGAGGTTGAAGTCCGAATACCTGACTCACTTAAAAACCTTGGTCCAGTTGTCTATATTGCCAATCATCAAAACAACTATGACCTTTTTACTATGTCAAATGCTGTTCAGCCAGGCACTGTTAGTGTAGGTAAAAAAAGTTTAAAGTGGATTCCATTATTTGGACAAATGTACTGGCTGACAGGTAATATTTTAATTGATAGAAAAAATACTAGTAAAGCAATGGATACCATTAGCTTAACCGCTAAAAAAATTGTTGAAAGTAAGTTATCAGTTTGGATTTTTCCTGAAGGTACTCGCAGTAGAGGCCGTGGCTTACTACCTTTTAAAACGGGAGCTTTTCGTACCGCTGCCCAAGCGAATGTTCCTATTGTACCTATTTGTGGTAGCAGCCAAGATAAAACGGTAGACATTTTTCGTTGGGATAATGGTAAAATAATTATAGAGTTTTTAGAGCCTATGTATGTTGAAGATGACTCCCGAGAGAGCGTACGTAATCTAACTAATAAAGCGCATCAATTGATGGAAGAAAAAATCAATCAATTAAATGACGAAGTAGCTAATAGACAAAATTAAAGAATAAATAGGTAAATAGCATGGCTAATGATGAATTGCAGCACTGGTATGAACACACCCAAATACTAGTAACAGAGTTGCTTGAAGATGGTACGAACGATGAAGTTTATCATACTATTGAGCATCACTTCGCGAGTGAAGATTTTGACTTACTTGAAAAAGCTGCGGTTACGGCTTTTAAATTGGGGCTTGAAATCGAAGAACCAGAAGAAGCCGAACTAGAAAATGGCGATAAAATTTTTGCTTTTGATATTGTCACCGAGCAAATGCTTAATGTGGAAACTTTACAAGCAGAAACAAAAAAAATGTTTGAATTGGCACAAAAATGTAAAGTAGACTACGATGGTTGGGGTACCTACTTTGAAGAATAAGTTTTTTAGCCTGATACAGGGCTAGTTTTGTCAACACAATGCTAATGTATTAATGGATTAATAAAAAGGAAATCTACCATGGAATGGCTAAATACACTTTTAAATAATGAATTTTTTTCATTATTAGTTCCTGTCATTATTATTATATCAATTTTTATTTATGCCGCTCGACGTGCTCATGTTAAGCACCTTGAGCGCATTAGAAAAATTGATGAAATATATAACATTAAACCAACTTCCTATCGCAAATAATTAATGTGAATGCCTGACCTCATTAATTTAGTTGGATATTTCAGTTTAGCATTTTGTTTGCGGCTTTAATTTAGCCTAACTATCCTAGCTTAGCCCTTTATTATCCCTGCTCACTTAATTCAAATGCCTTACGTTGGCTAAACCAAGAAAATGCAGCCGGAACAAATAAGAATGATAATAAGGTGGTAAGTACCGTTCCGCCTGCAATTGCAATAGCAAAGGGAGGCCAAAAACCGCCACCGGCTAATATTAATGGTAAAAAACCACCCACGGTAGTAATAGTGGTGGAGGTAATATGTCTAGTACAACTTTGAACCCCTTCAATAATTGCCTTGTTCTCTCCGATTATGGCCAATGAATTACTTTTTAGTTCAGCAATGATGACTATGGCAGCATTAATGGCTAAGCCCATTAAGCCAAGCAAGGCGATAATAGCGGTAAAGCCAAACGGGTAATCAAATATATAAACACTGAGTAAACCTAAACCAACAGACTGTATGGCGGAAAAAATAATGATGCCGCCAAGTCTAAAAGAATTAAAGGATAAAACCACTACGGTAATTAGTAAGGTAAATATAATACCGACACTCGCCAATAATTGACCTACAGCGGAATCACGTTGTGATGATTCACCACCGATCTCCATATGATAACCGGCAGGTAGCTGGTAGTTTTGTTGTGCTATATTTTCTTTGATTCTTGATAATACAACGCTGGGTAACACGCCGGCTTTAATATAACCTTCAACAACATTAATTCTTGAACCATTTCTATGGGGAATTGCTCCGCGACTAGGTTTAAGGGAGAAATCGGCTAATGCTGTTAGCGGAATTGTTTGCTCACTTTGTTGAGTGGTTGGGCTAAGTAAATTAATACTGGCTAAATCACTAATATTTTCACGATATTCATTAGCAATACGCACTCTTACAGGGATTGATTCTGTTGCTTCAATAATGGAACCACTTACTTGACCACTTAAACTTCCTTGAAGCTGCTCGGCTATATCAACTAAAGATAACCCAACTAAAGCAGCGGCTTCTTCATCTGCTTTTACCCACACTTTTGGTGTGCCGGGTTGTAAGGTAACGCGAGTGTGAATAATGTCTTTGGTTTCGGTCATTATTTTGCGAACATCATCACCTATCATTTTTAAAGTATCTAGATTTGGGCCAAAAATACGCATCTCAACCGGAGCATTAAAAGGAGGGCCTTGCTCTAATTTACGCACTAAAATTTGTGCTTGTGGTATTTGTAAGTCAAGTGCGGACTGTAAAAGAGGGATCAGGTGGTTAGCAGCCTGAAAATCTGTAGCCGTTACCATTGCTTGCCCATAGTTTTGTAAACCATCTTGGTTAGGAACAAGATTATAATAAAAAGAAGGGGCATTCTTACCGATAAACCAACGAACTTTCTTTATCCCTTGTTGTTGATATAAATAATCACTGACTTGTTGGCTCACCTCTTTAACGTTCAGTATGCTGCTCTGAGAAGGCATAAACAGCTCTATTTGAAACATATCTCTATCTGAAGGAGGGAAAAACTGCTCACTTAATTGTTTAGATAAAATAAAACCAAGTAGAGGTAAACAAAACACTACTAAAACGGTGCTTTTTTTATAGCGCAAGGCCAACTGTAAACAAGCAACAAACCAAGCATTAAGTTTAGGTAAGTGAATACCGACTTGATACCATCTTTGCTCTTTGGATTTATTCTTAGTTTCTGCTAATGCTGAGCCTTTAGGTATAAAACGCCCAGCTAATCCTGCAACTACGGTATGGGATATTACATAGGAACCAATCAGTGAAAATATCACGCTGTAGGCAATACCACCAACAAATTCACCAGCAGAGCCAGGCATTAAAATTAATGGCATAAAGGCTAGAATGGTTGTTATGGTCGAGCCAAGTAATGGTAGCCATAAGTGTTTTACTGCAAAGCCGACTGAGTCGAGCCTTCGCATTCCTTGTTGGCGCTTAGTTTGTATGGTGTCTGTCATGACAATGGCGTTATCTACCATAATACCTAAAGCGACGACCAAACCAGTCACTGACATTTGATGAATGGGAATACCGTAAAAACTCATAACAGATAATGTGAATAATACGGTTAAAGGCAGAGATGCGGCAACAATAACCGCAGAGCGCCACCCTAAAGTTATTAGTAGTACCGCAGTGATTAATATAAAACCTAAGGCGATATTACTCATTAGATCCGTGAGTCGCTTTTCGGTATAGGTATTTTGATCAAAAAGTACTTCAAGCTTAATATTTTGAGGCAGTTGCTTAGCATACTGGGCTAATACCTGCTCAACATTTTTACTCCATAAATCAATACGTAAACTTGGCAACATGCGGGTAGCAACAACTAGCGCTGGTTTGTCATCCACAATAGCTATCTCTTGCGCAGGCCACTTTAATGTTTTGCTAATGTTAGCAATATCACCCAGCCTTAAAATGGTTCCCGATTGACTTTCTTGCACTGGAATATTTTCAATGCGCGTAACAGTATCAAAGGCGCCCACTAATTCAACTTGCATTTGGTTTTTGTGATTAACTAATTGTCCCGCGGATACCTTGGCATCAGAGCGCTGAATCTTTTGGGCGATAGCTTTACTGGAAAGACTTAGTTGGCTGCTTACCCCTTGGTCTATTTCAACCAACACCTCTTCTTGACCTTGACCAAATATATTAACAATATCAGTGCCCGTAACTCGGCGAAGTTGATTTTGAAGATCGTTGGCATAGCGTCCCAAACTGGCGATATCACTGCCTTCATCACCATGCCATTTTAAGGCAATAATTTGAGTGAAGGCGTAACTTCTATCATCTTCAAGGGTAGGAGGGGATGTATTTGCTGGTAATTGTGGTGTTACATCACTAATTAAATCACGCACTCTTGACCAAATAGGCGCAGGCTCGGTGACTTCATCTAATAACTCTAGTTTCACCGCTGAGATACCTGGACGAGAGACAGATGTTATTACTTTTATTTCGGCAATTTTACGTAATTTTTGTTCGATTTTTTCGGTAATAAGTACTTCTATTCTTTCTGCGCTAGCACCGGGTAAGTGAGTTAAGACACTCGCATGACGGTTTTGCATACGCGGATCTTCCATTCTTGGTATGGTAGATAAAGCAGCAAGACCTGAAACAATGAGGAGAATGATGGCCAGTGACATTAATCGGCCATTTTTGACAAAAGAGCGGATCATTATCTTTTACCTTCTTGTGCCATTGAAAGAGCTGTTTCGATAGACTGAATTACTTGCCCGCCAACATAGCGGTGAACGCCCTGTGAAACTATTTTATGAGGTGTGAGGGCTAAACCGCTAACATAAACAGAATGCTGATTTGTATGTAGTACATTTACCGTGGTTGTTTGTAATGTGAAGTTATCTTTTTCATTCGCAACAGGTTTGGCGATAAATATTTGCCATTGCCCTCTTACGCCATCTGTAATAGCGGCTAGCGGCAACCAAAATCCTGGTTTATCGATTTGCTCTCCTATTTTAACTCTTACTAACTGACCATTTAATTGTAAGTTAGTATTGGTGTTTGCAATTAGTTTTAATCTAAGCTGAACGGTTCTGTTAAGTGAATCAATTTGTTTGCCTATTGAAATTAAGCGTGCTTGGTATTTTGCCTGAGTATCATTTACTACTTCAAGATCAAAAATATCATCAACTGACAATGTCATGGCTAATTTATCAGGAACTCCAACACTGACTTCACTATTACTTTGTTCTATTAACTGAAAAGCAGGCGTGCTAGGTGAAATAACTTCCCCTGTCGATATTAAACGCTTGGTAATCACGCCATCAAAAGGGGCGATCAAATTGGCTTTTTCTTTTTGATAATTCAGTGTACTTATTTGAGCATTTAAACCATTGATTTGGGCATTTAGAATTTGGTTCTCTGCATTTAGCTCATCTAAACGCTGCTGAGAACTATAACCATCGTTTATTAATGTTTTAATTCTTTGTAAATTAGATTGATTAAGTGCAACTTGAGCTTTAGCTTGATTAATTTGTGCTTGTAGTTCAGTGGTTTTATATTGCAGAAGTTGAGTGTCTTGCTCAGCTAGTAATTGATCTTTTTTAACGACATCACCATTATCTACTAATAATTGGTTCACTTTTCCTGCATATTCAAAACTTAAATTAGTATGTTGTTTAGCTTTAAGCTGACCCAGGTAATGCCTAGTAATAGTGTAACCTTGCTGTGGGGTGATAGTTTTTGTGCTGGCAGTTTGATAAAAAGTATTTGTGTCAGCTTTATCCTTGTTGTCTTTTGAGCAGGCGCTTAGTGATAGCACTGTGATCAATAATAATGAGAGTAACTTGCTGCTAGCTAACGGTAATACCGTTGAGGATACGCTATTGTATATGGTCATGGTAATGCGCCTAAAGTATATGTCTTACACCCTGTGTAAGAGGCTATGTTAAGAACAGACAGGTTTAAATAAAACAGACTGGACTGTATAGTCTAAAAAAGTATTCTAACAAATTAAACTAGACTGTCTAGTTCATTTTGTTAAAATAATAAATTAATGAATACAGGTTAATTGGGTATCACGCGGTAGAATGTCATGGTAAAAAAACGTAGTAAAAATGAGATTAAAAGGCTGCAAATTTTAGACTCTGCGATCAGTCTTTTTACTGAACAGGGCTATGCTGCAACGAGCATGGACTTAATTGCCAAAAATGCGGATGTGTCCAAGCAAACGGTTTACAGTCATTTTGGCAGTAAGGATGATTTGTTTTTTGCTTCAATAGAGAGCCGTTGTGAGTCAATCCAAATTCTTGACTTATCTATGAGCGAGCTAAATGACCCACACAAAGTATTATTTCGACTAGCAAAAGAATTTATTGAAATGATTACATCAAAGCAAGGTTGCGCAGTACATAAAATTTGCGCTTTCGAATCTAATGCTTACCCCCAAGTATCAGATATCTTCTATAAAGCTGGGCCGCTAAAAATAACCCATGATGTCACCGAGTTGATGGCCAAGCTTCATCAACAAAAAATTCTTCATATTGAAAACCCTAAATATGCGGCTTTGCAATTTTTAAATATTGTTAAAGGTGAGTTGTGGATGCAAATTGAATTTAATATCAAAGAGCGCATATCAGTAAAAGAAGTTGATGACTATTTACATGAAAGTGTTGCCTTTTTCATTCGTGGCTATGCACTTAAATCATAAGTTACCGCTAAGGTTACCATTTATGAATATTTGCCTGTTGAATCCCTTATCACTAGTTGAGGTACATATTGGCTGGTGTCATTACTGTTTTGTTGCTTGCGGATTTGACCAATAAGTAAACTAGCAGCATTATTGGCAATCTCTTTGTTAGGCTGGTTTGCTGTAGTTAATTTTGGCCAAGTTTGACGTGAAAATGGACTATTCTCAAAGCCGGCAATAGAGAGTTGCTCGGGAATGTTAATATTCATTAACCGTGAGGCGAATAGAGCGCCAGCGGCAATCTCATCATTACAAGAAAATATTGCACTGGGGCGATCTTCTTCAAGGTTATCAGCCGACATTAACTGTTTTGCCCCCTGAACTCCTGAGTCAAAAGAATACTCACCTTCCACCAATAAGTTCTTATTAAATTCAATATCATTATTTTTTAGCGCTCGTCTATAGCCCTTATAACGCTCAATGGTTGACATATGTTCAGCCTCACCAGCAATAAAAGCAATTTTCTTATGTCCCAAATCAATTAAATGCTGGGTGATGGTTTGAGCGGCATCTCTATCATTTACCATGACACAAGGGGTTAGCTCATCTGGGGCTACATCACCTGACATGATACGTACTACTTTTATGTCAAGCTCGGTAATACGCTTAACAAACTCTGGATTTTCAGAAAAGGGAGGGGTTAGTACTAAGCCCGCAACTCTGGCTTGCTTAATCGTGCTGATGATATCTTCAGTGATATTTTCTTGTTGAGAATCGCAAGGGTTAATCAATAATTCAAAACCTTGTTGACGGCAGGCTTCTAAAATACCTTCTTGCATATCAATGATATAGTAAGCATTCGGATTATCGTAAACATAAGCTATGGTATAGGATTTAGTACCCGCTAAGTTTCGAGCAGCTAAATTAGGTTGATAATTAAGCTCTTTAACAGCCGCTTGAACTTTTTCTCGGGTAAGCTGACGCACAGAGGGTTCATTATTCATTACCCTTGAAACCGTTTTTATTGAAACACCCGAAAGTTTTGCTACGTCATTAATTGTTGCTTTCATCTATCCATTTAGCTCTTTTTATCTATTTTTCAGCAATAGAGTAGAGCTTCTTTAGCCTTGCTTCAATATCTAATGTTAAATTTGAGCTAAATACTTTGCTTGAGAGCATTTAAGTCAAATAGCAGCAAATTGACAGCGCTGTCAATTTGCTGCTAAAGTAGCCTTACTGTCAATATTTTCACTGTAGTGCCATGGGATTTCATTCAGGTCTCAGGTGACTCATTAGATTTTAACCCCATTTGTATTTGCTTAGAAACAGGAACCGCTATGTCAACACGTCAAAATTTAGCAAGTTGGAAGAAGCTTCAAAAGCTTGCCAAAGATAAACAATCTCAGCACATGAATACCTTATTTGCTCAAGATAATCAGCGTTTTGAAAAGTTTTCTCTCGAGTTACCAAACTTGCTATTGGATTATTCAAAAAACTTGATCGATAGTGAAACGCTTGATTCTCTGCTCAGTTTGGCACAAGAGACACAGGTTTGTGATTGGCGAGACAAAATGCTGTCAGGTGAAAAGATTAATAAAACTGAAGAAAGAGCTGTGCTACACACCGCGCTGCGCAGACAAAGTGATGAACCATTAATTATCGATGGAGAAAATATTACTGAACATGTGCAGCATCAATTAGCGAAAATGGAAATTTTTGTCAATAAGGTTCGTCAAGGGCAATGGTTAGGCTATTCAGGAAAGCGTATTACAGATATTGTCAATATAGGCGTGGGAGGCTCAAACTTGGGGCCGCAAATGGTGACCGAGGCCTTAAAGCACTATAGTGACGATAGTGTCAATGTACATTACGTATCTAACGTAGATGGTGCGCAAATAGTTGAAGTATTACGCCCACTGGATCCTGAAAAAGTATTATTTATTGTTTCCAGTAAAACTTTCACCACCACTGAAACGATGACAAATGCACGCACTTCAATGAAGTGGCTAACAAGTTCCTCATTTGATGAAAAGTCTATTGCTAAGCACTTTGTGGCTGTAACGGCTAATAAAAAAAATGCCATGGCCTTAGGCATCGAAGAGGACAATATTTTTGACATGTGGGACTGGGTTGGCGGCAGGTTTTCATTATGGTCAGCCATTGGCTTGGCAATAGCCCTTGATCTAGGTTTTGATAAATTTAAAGCCTTGCTTAAGGGGGCAAATGATATGGATCAGCATTTTGTTCAGGCGCCACTCAATAAAAATATGCCAGTTATAATGGCATTAATTAGTGTCTGGAACACCACCTTTTTAGGCTCCCAATCACAGGCCATTTTGCCTTATGACCAAACATTACACATGTTAACGGCTTACTTACAACAAGCCGAAATGGAAAGTAATGGTAAGTCAGTTTCTTGGGATGGCTCAGAGGTTGATTATGCAACTGTGCCATCAATTTGGGGAGAATTAGGTATAAATGGCCAGCACGCTTTTTATCAATATTTACACCAAAGTAATAATGTAGTACCCGCTGATTTTATTGGCTCAGTGGAAAGTGTCACACCCGTTAAAGGTCATCATGAAACGCTAATGGCTAACTTTTTTGCTCAAACTCAAGCGTTAATGGTTGGGGTTGATGAAGAGCAAGTAAGAGCTGATCTGAAAGCCAAAGGAAGATCGAGCGATTATATTGATAAAGTTGCACCACACAAGGTGCATAAGGGTAATAGGCCTACCAATACAATCTTACTAAAGCGGATTGACCCAGAAACACTTGGCAGTTTAATTGCGGCTTATGAACACAAAATTTTCGTTCAAGGTATTATTTTACAGATTTGTTCATTCGATCAGTGGGGAGTTGAGCTGGGTAAAGGGTTAGCCGCTGAAATTCAGAACGAGTTAGAAACAAAAACGCTTTCTCAAAAACATGATTGCTCTACGGCAAACTTGATTAAGTTTTATCAAAAAACAAAATAGATCTGGTTGCAGAATAGTATGTGAGTATTTTGTAACCAACTGTTTAATATAAGAATAAAAAAATAATTGTAAGTTTTTATAAATTTACTCTAGCCAAAAGAAGAAATAAGGGGTATGGTTAACTTGATTTGTGACAGCGTTGTCATTGTGAAATGACAGCGCTGTCTTGAGGTTTAATATAATTATTACTAGTGTATTTAATACACTTTCAAAAAAACAAACGTGTGTAAGGGAAAGTCAATGTCATCAAAAATATTTAAAAAAGGCGTTTTAGCGAGTTCTATCGCTTTAATCTTGGCCTCTGGTGCTGCGCCAATGGCTATAGCAGCTGAAGAATCGAATACTGCAGATAAAGAAATTGAAGTAATCCAAGTTACTGGTATACGAGGTTCGCTAAAAGAAAATATCAATGCTAAGCGTTTTTCTAATAGTGTTGTTGATGCGATTACTGCTGAAGATATAGGTAAGTTTCCCGATAAAAATGTTGCAGAATCTTTATCGAGAATCACCGGTGTAGGTGTTAGCCGTGAATTTGGTGAAGGTGAAAAAATCACCATCCGTGGTGCTGGGCCAACTAAAAACCGTACCTTATTGAATGGTCAAAATGTAGCTACAGCTGATTGGTTCATTCTTGATAACCCGTCACGTGGTTTTAACTTCACGCTTTTGCCATCTTCTTTAGTTAAAGGATTGGAAGTCTATAAAACTTCTCAAGCAAGTATGGATGAAGGTTCTATTGGTGGCACTGTTGTCATGAAAACGCGCAAGCCTTTAGAGCTTGATGCCAATACAGTTAGCGTTGGTTTACAAGGTCAATATTCAGAAACTTCTGAAAAAACAGACCCTCAATTGGATGCGCTATATTCTTGGAAAAATGAAGATGAAAACTTTGGTGTTTTAGTCTCATTAACAAGCCAAGACCGTACTGTTCAACGTGAAGGATTGGAAATTTTAGGTTGGACACCTGCTGATGAAAATGGCATGAGAGCGCCAAAAGATATTGGTAACCCTATTTTTAAACAAGACCGTGAACGAAAAACTATCTTTGCAAGCTTACAGTATGCTCCTACGGATGACTTAGATTTTACGTTGAATGTTTTAGACTCAACAATGGATGCAAATAACGCTAATGCTAACTTGCTTATTCGTCCGCAAAATAACTTAGCTGATTTAACCAATACTTCAGCTTCGGGTAATGATATTTATGCTGGTACAGTGACTGCCAGTGATACAGTTTCTCCATCTTATGAGTGGGATTTTATCAACCGTGAATCAAGTACTGAAACCTCATCATATGACTTAGAGATGAATTACTCAGGTGAAAGTTATACTGTGCATGCACAAGTAGGCTTAACTGAAGCAAAAGGTGGTACATACAATGAGACTTCATGGAGTTTCACACCAAATGTAAATGAAGGATATTCATTTGATTTGTCACAGCCATCAGTAAATATTGGTGTTGATCCACTTGATGGCAGTTTGTGGCAACAAAACTGGACTTGGGGTGGTAATAAACCAACAACAGATGAAGAAAGCTATGCACAACTTGATTTAGCTTTTGATGTTGAATATGGTCCATTTCATACCATTAAAACGGGATTAAAATACCGAGATCATGATCGCTCGCAAGGCCGTCAAGCATACAGTTGGCATGGTCCAGGTACAAAAGATGATTTTGCTGGCTGGGGTGGTTACATGGGGTATATTTTTGAGCAATGCCCAACATTAGATACTTGTGGTCAATCTAATGGTTCACATTCAGTAGCAGGTAATGTTGTATCTGGTAATGTGGTTAATCAATTAGCGGGTGATCGTGAAGCCTTTATGGCATTAGGCTTTGAAGGTGAAGCTGATTTCGCAAGAAGTAATGTTTTAGGTGAAATCTGGGCGATTAACGAAACCATATTAGCTCTTTATGCTCAAGGTGACTTTGAAGGAGATGGTTTCCGCGGTAACTTGGGTGTACGTTTTGTACAAACTGAACAAGACTCTTCAAGCTATAGTTTCAGTAATGACTCTTGGGGTTTACACACAGTTGATAGAGAGTGGTTGACACCATCTTCTATGGCCTGGGTAAATGAGAAACGTGATTATACTGAGGTATTACCAAGCTTTAACATCGCCTTTGATACGGCAGAAAATCAAATCGTTCGCTTTGGTGCTGCTCGTGTTATGGCACGTGCAAACTTTTCAGATTTAGCACCAATTGAATCAACTGGCGCGCTAAATGTTGAGTTTCCAACTGGTAATGCGGGTAACCCTAACTTAGCACCACAAATTGCTGATCAGTTTGATATTGCTTGGGAGTGGTATTTTGATGATGCATCTTTACTTTCTTTGACTTATTTCTATAAAGATATTCAAAGCTATCGCACCAGCGGTACTTTTATGAAAGAGTTTTACAATGAAGAAGATGAAGAATGGGTAGATGTAACACTAACTAGACCTGAAAATGGTTTAGGTGGTACTACAGATGGTATTGAAATAGGTTATCAACAAGCGTTTGGTGATTTCGGTCTTGCTGCAAACTATACCTACACTAATGCAGATAGTAATCAAGAGCGTGAAGAAGGTGTTGCAGGCTCTGGTTTAGTTGAAGGTGCATCTGAGCACATGTATAACGTTACCGCTTATTATGAAAATGATACGCTTGGCGCTCGCTTAATGTATAACTACCGCACGCAGTGGTACAAAGGTGTGCATTGGACAGGTGCAGAGGCTTGGAATGATGACTATGGTCAGCTAGATTTTAGTGCCTCTTACAATATTAGCGAAAATATTAGTTTAACACTTGAAGCCGTTAATTTAACCGATGAAGAAGTGGTTGAGTTTGATGGTCAGCCTTCTCGCTTAATGTCAATTTATAAGAATGGCCGCCGCTTTGTCGCAGGCGTTAACATGACTTTCTAACGTCTTTTTAAATTGAGTGAACAAAAGCCAGTTAATTTAATAACTGGCTTTTTATTATATTTTAAACACCTTGTTATGATGAATAACTGTGGCTATTTTTTAGGATTGAACAATGACCAATAGAATTTTAATAATGATCTTGCCAATATTGGCGCTTTCATTTTCTCTAGCACTAACGGGGTGCACACAAGGTGATGAAAATTTAAAAGAGCAATCACAACAAATCCAAAAGCTTGCACTGAAAAGTGCTATGCAGAAAGATTTAGACAATATTGCTGCAAACCTAGAAGTTAACTACCGTGTAGTGAGCAATATACCTACAAACAAGTGCGATGCCAAAGTCTCAGACGGTGCTTGTTTTGAGGTAGAGTTAAGTTTTAAAGCAAAGCAAGCGATCAATGCTAAAGATTGGGCTATTTATTTTAGCCAAATATCACCTGTGCAAACTTTTGAAAGTGATGAGTTTAGTGTTGAGCATTTAAATGGTGACTTGCATCGTATTGCTCTACAAGAAAGCTTTTCTGGCTTTAAAACCAATGAAACCAAGCGTCTTTTTTTTCGCGCTAATTTCTGGATGCTATCCGAAACGGATGCCCTGCCAAATTATATAGTAACAGCGCCTAATTTAGCCTCTCGTGTTATTGCCAGCACGCAAGTTAAGATAGATCCTAATTCAGGTTTAGAAATATTACCTTTTGTTGAACCATTTAGTGATGAAGTCACGCAGTTTAAACGCACTAGTAAAGACAGCACTATTTGGCTTACGAGCGAAATGCTTTACCACCGCAACCTCGAAAATAGCAAAGCGTTAGTCCTTGATGAACTAGCTGTTGCTAAAGCTATTATACCGACACCAAAGCAGATTAATTACTCTCCAGTGAATGCTGTCGTTGATATTCGCCAAGGAATTAGCATTGATTTTGGTAATGTTGAGCAAGTAGAGGTAAATGCGGCACTGGCACGGTTAGCCCGTTTAGGATTAAAGCAAGCCGATGCCGGTTTACCTGTGGTGCTAAAAGTTGTTGCTGACAATAATAAAACCATGGGGAGCTATCAATTAGATATTTCAAAGCATGCCATCAACATCTCCGGGGTAGACTCTGCAGGCGTTTTTAATGGCCTACAGTCGTTAGCAAGTTTGCACAAAATAGGTAGTACGAGTTTACCTGTGCTTAGAGTAGAAGATGAACCACATTATACTTTTCGCGGTATGTTAGTTGATGTTGCTAGAAACTTTCATTCAAAAGAATTTATCTTATCATTATTAGATCAAATGGCGGCCTATAAATTAAATAAATTACATTTACACTTGGGGGATGATGAAGGCTGGCGATTAGAAATCCCAAGTTTGCCAGAACTCACTGAAATTTCGAGCAAACGCTGCTTTGATGTCCAAGAACAAACTTGTCTTATTCCACAATTGGGCGCAGGTGTTGATACAAGTGCATCAGTTAATGGTTATTATAGCGTTAGTGATTATGCAGAAATTTTACAAGCAGCATCCGCACGCCATATTCAAGTGATTCCTTCTCTGGATATGCCAGGGCATTCACGTGCAGCAATGAAGGCTATGACAGCGCGATATAATAAATATCAGGCGTTAGAAGATGAAAAGAAAGCACAACAGTTTTTACTTGATGACTTTGAGGACAAAACTCAGTACTCATCTGTACAGTATTATAATGATAATACGATTAATGTTTGTTTAGAGTCATCTTATGACTTTGTGATTGAAGTGATGACACAGGTGAAAAAAATTCACGCTGATGCTGGTCAACCGTTAACCCGTTACCATATAGGTGCAGACGAAACGGCCGGAGCATGGCTTGAGTCGCCAGCCTGTAAAGCCTTTGTTGCTAATAATGACAAAGGCGTTACTCAAATGAGTGAGTTGGGTGCTTATTTTATTGAGCGTGTTGCCAGTATTTTATCTAGCCTTGATATTGAAACGGCAGGGTGGAGTGATGGTATGGAGCATACTCGAAAGGAGAATATGCCAGCCATAGTGCAAGCTAATGCTTGGGATGTATTATCTTGGGGCGGGCACGACAAGGTGCATGCTCTAGCTAACCGAGATTGGCAAGTAGTGATCTCATCGCCAGACGCTTTGTATTTTGATTTTCCTTATGAAGCCGATCCAAAAGAGCATGGCTATTATTGGGCTTCACGCCACACCAATACTGAAAAAGTGTTCCAATTTATGCCTGATAATTTACCGGTTCATGCTGAATTTTGGCTAGACAGGCAAGATAATGCTTATATTGCTGATGACACCAAAGCGCCATTAGCAAGAGGACAAAAGTTTCTTGGTATTCAAGGTCAACTTTGGAGCGAGAATACTCGCACTGATGCGCTTGTTGAGCACAAAGTATATCCACGGCTTTTAGCCTTGGCAGAGCGTGCATGGTATCTACCTAATTGGGCTGTTCCCTATAATTATCAAGGGGCCAAATATAGTCAAGATAGTCATGTTTTTACGGCTGATATGAAAAAAGAAAGAGATATTAACTGGCATTTATTTGCTAACACTTTGGGGCAAAAAGAGTTTGATAAACTTGAGCTTGATGGCATTGATTATCGCTTGCCAACAGTAGGGGCTGTGATTGAGCAAGGCATATTAAAAGCCAATATAGCTTTTCCTGGGTTGATTATTGAATACCAAGATCAACAACAAAAATGGCAAATATATAACGAACCAGTTGCCGTTAAAGGTCAGGTTAAAGTGCGAAGCCGTAGTAAAAATGGTTTACGCTTTAGTCGTATTACCCACGTAGCTATGTAGTATCCGACAAGCACAAGGGAGATTGCCTCCCTTGTGCAATTTTATTATTAAATGTTTTTAGCCCCTTTTAATCATAAAATCATAGAGTTAATTTTAATAAGTAGTAAAATAACTCATTGAATGTTAAAAATTGTAAAAAAACAAATGACAACGCTGTCATTTGTCGATAAGATGAAAACAGTTTCATTTCAAATTGCATGTTTATTATTTGAAAAAGTAACTAAGCAAAATACTGAACAGTTACAAAATATTTGAGGTTAGTATGTTCACAAGCGGTGACAACGAAAAATTATTTTTAGGTATAGATGGTGGCGGTAGTAAATGTAAAGCCATTGTGATGGATGAAAATAATAATATTTTAGGCACAGGTATTTCAGGCCCAGGAAACCCTTTGCACGGCTTTGAGCAAGCGACTAACTCAATTACAGAATCTGCTAAATTAGCGCTAAAAGATGCCGGTTTGGAAAATATTGCCTTAAATGAGTTAAATGCAGGAGTTGGCTTGGCGGGCGTTAACTTGCCAGCACTATATGATGAAATGAGTGCATGGCAACACCCCTTCAAGCGAATGTTTCTCGCACATGATTTACTTATTGCTTGTTTAGGTGCCCATCATAGCAATAGTGGCGCGGTTATTATCACGGGTACTGGATCTTGCGGATTCTCATGTATTGATGATCAAGAAGTACTAATAGGCGGTCATGGCTTTCCACAGGGAGATAAAGGCAGTGGTGCTTGGTTTGGTTTACAAGCCACTAAACAAGTACTGCTTTCACTCGATGGTATTGTTGCGCCAACAATAATGAATGATATTTTATTAGCGAAGCTCGAGTGTACAGGGGCTACTGATATTGTTGAAGCTATTGCCGGTAAAAAAGCAACCTTCTATGCGCAATTGGCTAATTTGGTTTTTGATGCTGCAGAGCAGGGCGATGAAGTTGCCTTGTCCATTGTTAAAGAAGGTGCTGAGTACATCAATAGTTTGGCGCGTACTTTATTAGCAAAAAAACCATCAAGAATATCTATGCTTGGGGGATTAACGCCTAGGTTAAAATCATGGTTAGACCAAGACATACAAGCTCAATTGTCGGAGCCTTTAAGTCCACCAGAAGTCGGCGCAGTTTTCTTTGCTAGGAATAAGTTTGCTCAGCAAAAAATGGCTTAAGCAATAACGTTTATCTTATAGATAAAAATTTAAGAGATCTGATTTTATGACAACAATACGTTTCCATGCAGCAAAGTTATTTGATGGTCAAAATTTCGTTGATGATCAGGTAATAACCATTATTAATGGTGTTATTAGCGCAATAGATCAAGATACAAATAATGTTGATGTTGTCGCTAAAGGTTTAGTTGTCCCCGGCTATATTGATTTACAAGTTAATGGCGGTGGTGGCGTTTTATTTAACGACTCTCCCTCGTTAGATAAACTCAAAACCATTATTGCCGCTCATGCAAGGTATGGCACTACAGCGATGATGCCAACGCTGATCACTGATAAAGTTGAAGTCATGGCGCAAGCTGCTGATGCTATAGCACAAGCGATAGCTGAAAAAGTAGCTGGCATTATTGGCATTCACTTTGAAGGACCGCATTTGTCATTGGCGAAAAAAGGCACTCATTGTGCTGATCTTATTCGTCCAATCTCTGATGCAGAATGGCAAGTCTTATCTCGACAAGATATAGGTCAAGTGATGGTGACCTTAGCACCAGAGACTGTATTACCAGAAGATGTGAGCCGTATGGTTGAGCTAGGTATTAAAGTTTGTTTAGGTCATACCAATGCTGATTTTGCAACCGCCCAACAAGCAGTTGATGCTGGTGCAACGGGTTTTACCCATTTATTCAATGCAATGTCGCCACTACAAGGACGAGAGCCTGGTGTGGTGGGGTGTGCATTGCTTAATGATAGTACCCAAGCGGGCCTAATTGTTGATGGTCACCATGTGGACTATGCAAGTTGTCAGTTAGCCATCAAAACAAAACCTGCTGGCGGTATATTCTTAGTGACTGATGCCATGCCTCCTGTCGGTACTGATATAACAGAGTTTCCGCTCTATGACCGTACTGTGTATGTCGACAACGGCAAGCTAACCTCTACCACGGGTGAGTTAGCAGGCTCGTCATTAGATATGGCAACAGCGGTGAAAAACACTCACCTTGAATTGAAAATACCTTTGGCTGAGTCTTTACGCATGGCGAGTTTATACCCAGCACAATATTTATATGCCAACCAAAAGCGGAATCGCGGCGAGCTAAAAGTGGGTATGCAGGCTGATCTAGTGGTGTTAAATGATGAATTAAGTGTCATTGAAACATGGATCGGTGGCAAACCTTTCGACAAGTTCAGGACTGATGGTTAATTCCGTTCATACTGAGCGCGGAGCAGTCGAAGTATAAGAAAAACATAAACGCTGTTCCTATGCAGTTAGAAATAAATTAATCAATGAGGAAGTTATGGAAATGTCAGCTACGCAAGCTAATGAAGAAAATCAGCAAAGCAACGCTTTACCTATGATTATAGTTGCAGGACTATTTTTTATTCTAGGTTTTGCCACTTGGCTAAATGGCTCTTTAATGCCTTATTTACAGCAAATTTTGCAGTTAAGCCCTTTTGAAGCATCACTTATTTTGTTTTCATTTTATATCGCTGTAACGTTTACCGCACTTCCATCAGCGGCAGTTATTCGAAGAGTGGGTTATAAAACCGGTATGGCGATCGGTATGGCCACTATGATGATTGCGGGCTTATTATTTATTCCTGCTGCCAAAACGCAAGTGTTTGCTTTATTCTTATTTGCACAGCTTGTGATGGGGACGGGCATTACGCTATTGCAAACGGCAGTTAACCCTTATGTTGTCCGTATTGGGCCAGAGGAGTCCGCTGCTGCGCGTATCTCTATTATGGGTATATTAAATAAAGGCGCTGGTGTCGTTGCCCCTATGGTATTTACCGCCTTGATTTTAAGTGGCTTTCAAAATGTCAGTGGTGAATTAACACAAGTTCAAATCGATGATATGGCAAACTCATTAGTTCTACCGTATTTTGGTATGGCTGTTTTCCTTGGTTTGCTTGCTTTAGCCGTTAAAAAATCGCCTTTACCTGAATTAGAAAGTGAAGCTGACTCTGATGAAAGTAAAGACGAGGATCACTCTGGGCATTTAAAAGAAGCCTTATCTCATCCGAATTTAGCGCTGGGTGTTGTTGCTTTGTTTTTCTATGTGGCAGCAGAGGTGATTGCCGGCGATACCATAGGTACATTTGCGCTCTCTTTAGGGGTGGAAAACTATACTATGATGACCTCGTATACCATGCTCTGTATGGTTGCGGGTTACATATTAGGTATTGTGCTTATTCCTCGTATTATTTCACAACAAAAAGCATTAGTGGTTTCAGCGATAATAGGGATATTACTCACAGCAGGTATTGTTTTTGGCGATAATAACTCTTTTGCAATTGCCAATACTTTTCTAGGCGGAGTTGCACTGCCGGATACTTTGGTTTTGATTGCCTTTCTAGGGTTTGCTAATGCTATTGTTTGGCCAGCGGTTTTCCCTTTGGCGCTATCAGGTATGGGTAAGTTAACCAGTGTTGGCTCTGCGTTATTGATAATGGGCATCTCAGGTGGCGCATTTGGCCCAATGTTTTGGAGTATCACCTCTACAGCCACAAGCATGGCCGAGCAGGGCGGCTATCTAGTATTGTTCCCATGTTATTTATTTATTTTATTTTATGCGGTGAAAGGTTGCAAAATGAAAAGTTGGAAATAGCTGTAGCAAGTTTATTAAGTAAAAGTCACTAACAGTATTTTAACTTATTAGAATTACTAACTTTGATTTTTTATATCAAGGTTGAGTAGAACATCTCTACATTCATGGTTGATAGCTTTGCTATTGTAATGTGTTAACTGTGAAAGCTGAGGGTGCGTTTAACGGTCATTTGATCGAACCTGAGTTCATTTTTGGCTCAGGTTTTTTTTATGTTTTTAACCCGTGTTAGGGAAAGTTTTTATATAGTATTTACACAAAATCGTGATTTTTACTATCTTCGTCATTTACTCTTATAACTGATCGTGTATATTCAACAGTCATAAAATTAATAATATAATAACAAGTAGTAAAATATATTATGACTACACGACAACGCAAAGTAACCATCATTTATTACAGAGATGATGGTTTAGAGTTACACCATAAAATAAGAACTTTTGAACAAAACGATGAAGGTAGGGTTATTATTCCGCAAGAGTTTAAAGATGGTAAATCAATCATAGCCGTATGTGATGGCGAAGTGGAAGTTTTGAATAAAATTGGTGATCGTATTTTATCTGTTAATTATGTTGCTTATACCTAGTTATTAACTGTATTTGTTCACTCTAACCTAAAAGAAAACTTATGATTATAGATGGTAAACAGGCTGCGGCTAATTTACGTATAGGCCTAGCTAAAGATGTTTCAGCGTTTAAAGAATTAAAAGGCATTACGCCTAGCTTAACTGTTGTATTAGTTGGTGAAGATCCTGCTAGCCAAGTATATGTACGTAATAAAGTTAAACAAACCACGGAAGTGGGTATGATTTCCAATGAAATTCGACTGCCCGCAAGTACAAGCCAAACTGAATTATTGTCGCAACTATCATTATTGAATAATGATGACAGTGTTCATGGCATTTTGGTGCAATTGCCATTGCCTGCTCATATTGATGAGAATATTGTGATTGAAGCTATCACCCCTGAAAAAGATGTCGATGGCTTTCATGCGATGAACTCAGGTCGCTTAGTTAATGGCGAAAAAGGTGCTTTAGTTCCCTGTACACCACAAGGCTGTATTATCTTAGCTAAGCAACATCTAGGTGATGATTTATCGGGTAAACATGCGGTAGTTATCGGCCGTTCTAATATTGTAGGTAAACCTGTAGCACTTTTGTTATTACAAGAAAACTGTACCGTAACCATTGCTCATTCACGTACTAAAAATTTAGCGCAAGTTTGTCAGCAAGCAGATATTTTAGTAGCTGCGGTTGGGCGAGCTGAATTTGTTCAAGCTGACTGGGTGAAAAAAGGCGCTACCGTTATTGATGTAGGTATTAACCGCATAGAAGACGAAGCTACAGGTAAGGCTAGGTTAGTCGGTGATGTTGACTATGCTGCGGTAAGTGACGTTTGCGGAGCAATTACCCCAGTACCGGGTGGTGTAGGGCCAATGACTATCGCTTGTTTACTTAAAAATACTCTTGAAGCAGCTATTCAACAAAATCAATAAATATCATACTGATATAAATCTCTTAACAAAAAAGCCGCAAACATTATTAGTGTTTGCGGCTTTTTTGTTAAATAGTTAGACAAACAGGTTTAGTTTTTACCTTCTAATTGCTTGTCGCTATATTCTAATTTTTTATGATCTTTACCTTCTGAATCAGCAAGTTCGGCTGGCATATAATTTTCATCATGCTTGGCTAATACTTCACTTGCCTCAACGTGTAAAGCGCCTGACTTACCGCGAGTTAGTGTGCCATTAGCCACAATACCCTGACCTTCACGGAATAAGTCTGGCAATATGCCTTCATAGTAAACGGCAATCATAGGATCATTTTCATCAAATGCTATTGGCATTTTCATGTCTGATAATTTAAAGGTTACTTTTAAATTATCAGGGTCACGTTGCACTGAATCTGGAACCACTAAGCCGCCAATACGAATACGTTGACCAACACTAGGCTTTATACCCGAATCTTTCTTACCTTGGGTAATTTCTGATGGTGTATAAAATAAATCAATATTTTGGCTAAGTGCATAAAGCACTAGTCCAGCTACTACACCTATACCAATTAAAATTGAAGCAACTATGGTTAAGCGTTTTTTACGACGTGGGTTCATTGAGCGACCTCTTGAGCTGAGTTTATTGAATTATTTTTTCTATTTTTACGCACTTGGCGTAATTTATCTTCTCTTTGTTGGCGAATAGCGATATTTTTGATCACTCTTTTATGGCCTAATATTGAGCTAAAAATAAGTGCTAAAATAAGCGCAGCTGAAACACCAAAAGATAACCAAACATAAAAGCCATAGCCACCCATGTCTAGAAATGCACTAAAACTGTCAAATTGCATTATTTATTCTCCGCAGCTACAAGTGTTTTAACCCAAGGACGAATACTATTACGCGCTAATATTTCACTACGAAAGCGAATACAAATAACGGCAGTAACTAACATAACAAAGCCTAGGAAACAAAATAAGAAGGGCCATAACATCTCAATAGACATAGAAGGTTTGCCCATTTTACTTACCGTTGAACCTTGATGCAGTGTATTCCACCATTCTACAGAATACTTAATAATCGGTAGGTTAATGACACCAACCAAGGTAAGAATTCCGGCGGCTTTGCCCGCTAAGTTTTTATCTTCAAAGGCACTGTGTAGCGCCATTACCCCTAAATATAAGAATAATAAAATAAGTTCAGAAGTTAACCTTGCGTCCCAAATCCACCAAGTACCCCACATAGGCTTACCCCATGCAGCTCCTGTGATTAGTGCGATAGCGGTAAAAACAGCACCAACAGGTGCCATAGCGGCGGCAGAAGCATCGGCTAATTTAAATTGCCATACCATTGAGGTAAATGCAGCAATTGCCATACCTAAATAGATGCCCATAGAAAGGGAAGCTGCAGGCACATGCAAGTAAAAAATACGAAAGCTATCGCCTTGTTGATAATCTGCTGGGGCAAATGCTAATGCCCAGACTAGACCTATAGCTAATAACAATGCTGCTAAAGCACTGAACCAAGGTAAAACTCTTCCTGCAAAGTGATAACTCACTTCGGGATTAGCGTAAGGATGTAACCATTTCCACATAAACTATGCTCTCAATATTTCTAATACTAATTGGTACTGACTTTCAATGCGGCACCAACGGCAAAAGGTGCTAGCGTTAATGAGCCAAAAAATAGTGCGGCAATTATAGCAAGTTGACCGCTATAAGGTAAGCCAAGTGCTGCAGTATCAATTGCGCTGGTGGCAAAAATCAACACAGGAATATATAAAGGCAGGACTAATAAGCTTAATAACACGCCACCTTTTTTAATGCCAACTGTTAGCGCAACACCGATGGCGCCCAATAAACTTAATACAGGCGTGCCTAATAAAAGGGTTAACATTAATGCGCCGTAGCTTTGCTCATTAAGGTGTAATAACACAGCTAAAAGTGGGGCGATTAAAATAAGTGGTAAACCCGTAATTAACCAATGGGCAACAATTTTGGCTAACACTAAAATAAATACTGGGTGAGGGCTAAGCAGCATTTGCTCTAGAGAGCCATCACTGTGATCTGATTTAAATAATCTGTCTAAAGAAAGTAGTGTTGATAACAGTGCTGCAACCCAAATAATACCGGGCGCAATACGGCTTAAGGTTTGTGATTCAGGGCCTATGCCCAATGGAAATAAGGTAACAACGATAATAAAAAATAATAGCGGATTGATGATGTCATCTTTGTGACGCAAAGCAATGGTTAAATCGCGTTTTAGTATTAAAGAAAATACTGCACGATAAGATAAATTAGTCGTTGTTGTAGGGTTACTCATCTTACTTACTCATCATCACTGTCAAAGGTATAGTCTAAGGCTATTTTTTTTACTTGCTCTGGCGGGAAGGTGAGTAAGTCTTGGTGAGTGGTCAGAATAACGCAACCACCTTGTTCTATGTGTGCTTTAAATAATTGTTCAAGGGCATGCACACCTTGCTTGTCTATAGCGGTAAAGGGTTCATCTAAAATCCAAACACGTGCTTTTGATTGATATAAGCGTGCTAGAGATATGCGCCTATGCTGACCGGCACTTAAGTGTGAAGCCAAACTATCTTCGAAGCCCATTAAGTTAACTTGCTCAAGTGTTGATTCAATATTACTTGGTTCATTATTCATACCGTGTAAGGCAAGGTTGAAACTTAAATTTTCTTGGGCACTCATTTCGCCTTTTACGCCGGGTAAATGGCCTAAATAGAGTAAATTTTGATGGAATTCTTCTCGGCAATCATCAATAGGTTGCTCATTATAAAGCACTTGCCCTTCATAGGGTTGAGATAAACCAGATAATATCCGCAATAGACTTGTTTTTCCTGAGCCATTTGGCCCTTCAACCTGAACGATATCACCACTATTAATGGCAATATTTAATTGATCAAAAAGCAAACGCTCTTCTCGAATACAGGTTAAATTTGTAGCACTAAGTAATGAAGGCTGTATGTTGGTAGAATTAGTAGCTGACAAAGGAATGAATACTCTTCTCTTATTTTTAAATCGAGCAAATCTTAACTGATGATAGTCAACCTTTTGTTGACTTAGATCGTTTTTGACTTATATCGTTTTTGATTTAGATCGTGTTCTTATAAGGGACAATATCATACCATAACGCCATTAAAATCTAATAATAAATACTGCGTGTGAAATTGTAACATTACGAAACAATTAACAAAGGCTTTTGATCTCAGTTATTCGCCTTTTGATTGAAAAAAGTATGTTAGAATTGCGCGGTATTTTTTTAAGTAAGTGTTATAGGGCTTTCATCCAGCCTGTTAATAATGTTTTCGGAGAAGTAAATGATACCTGATACGGTAGCGCAAATAATTCCTCAATTGATCCCTGAGTTAGGTCATCTGGCTTTGGTTATCGCCTTAGCTTTTGCAATATGTTTAAGTATTGTACCTTTGTTGGGGGTGCACAGTGCACAGCAAAAGTTAATGTCTTATGCTAAGCCTTTAACCTTTGGTATGTTTGCTTTTACGGCAATGAGTATTCTTATTCTAGCCTATAGTTTTGTCGTAGATGACTTCTCTATTAAATATGTTGCTAGTCACTCAAATACCCTTTTACCTTATTACTTTAAAATAAGTGCGGTCTGGGGTGGCCATGAAGGGTCTTTACTGCTTTGGGTATTCTCATTAACAGCATGGACTATGGCAGTTGCTAAGTTTTCAAAAGACATAGAGCAAGAGTTTATTGCTCGTGTACTTGCTATCATGGGCATGATTGCAGTAGGTTTTATCGCCTTTACATTATTAACGTCAAACCCATTTGACCGTTTATGGCCAAATGTGCCAATGGAAGGTCGTGATTTAAATCCATTATTGCAAGATGTTGGTTTGATTATTCATCCGCCGTTATTATATTTAGGCTATGTTGGTTTTGCTGTTGCCTTTGCCTTTGCTGTTGCAGCCTTGATGTCTGGAAAAATGGATGCCGCTTGGGCACGTTGGTCTCGTCCATGGACTGTTGGCGCTTGGATGTTCTTAACATTAGGTATTGCATTAGGTAGTTGGTGGGCGTATTACGAACTTGGCTGGGGTGGCTGGTGGTTCTGGGATCCAGTTGAAAATGCATCCTTTATGCCGTGGTTAATAGGTACCGCACTGATTCACTCGTTAGCCGTAACTGAAAAACGGGGCACGTTTAGAAACTGGACAGTTTTATTAGCCATTTTCGCTTTTAGTTTAAGTTTATTAGGCACTTTCTTAGTCCGCTCTGGTGTGATTACTTCAGTGCACTCTTTTGCTGCTGATCCATCACGTGGTGTCTTTATTCTAGTTTTACTTGCCATTACTGTAGGTGGTTCACTGACTTTATATGCCTTTAGAGCAACCAATGTGACAAGTTTTAGTCGTTTCGCTCTTTACTCACGCGAAACCGCGTTATTGCTATGTAATATCGTGCTAGTGGTAGCAGCAACAACAGTCTTACTTGGAACCTTATACCCGTTATTAGTGGATGCTATGGGTTATGGAAAAATCTCTGTTGGACCTCCATATTTTAATGCCGTGTTTGTGCCTATTATGAGCTTTTTGTTTATTGTCATGGGAATTGGACCACTTATTCGCTGGAAAAAAGCGAAAAAAGGTGAGCTACGTAAACAACTACTTAAGCCGTCACTTATTAGTGTTGTGGTTGGTTTAATTTTCCCTGTTATTTATGGCGGTGAATTTAATTTATTGGTGTCGTTTGGCATTATTCTAGCCATGTGGGTATTCTTAGTTGTAGTGAAGGATATTGTTAATCAGTATCGCAATAAGGTGAAGCCTAGTCGCAGTCATTGGGGCATGGCAATCGCTCATGCTGGTATTGCTGTTTGTATTGTCGGTGTCACTATTGTGTCAAGTTATGAAAGTGAAACCAATGTTAGAATGGCAGTAAATGAAAGTGTTGAAGTATCAGGCTATCAAATTGAATTTAAAGGTATTAAGCAAGTTGAAGGGCCTAACTATAGCGCAGAGCAAGGTCAGCTAAATGTTTATAAAGTTAATGCTGATGGTGAAAATGACTTTGTTGCCTTATTAAAACCAGAGCGTCGCGCCTATAAAGTACAAACCATGGGCATGACAGAAGCTGGCATTGATGGCGGTTTGTTCCGAGATGTTTATGTCGCACTGGGCGATCCTCTTGAAGATGGTGCATGGGCTATTCGTGTACATTACAAACCTTTTGTTCGCTGGATTTGGTTAGGGGCATTATTTATGTCTTTCGGCGGTATTTTGTCTATGTTAGACAAACGATATCGCGCAAAGCGTACTAGTAGCGCTAAGCAAACTGCCAACGCCGTTCAGGTAAAGCCTAATGTTCAAGCAGTATCGGAGCTATCTTAAATGAATAAAATTATCCGTTTTTTACCCCTGATTTTGGTAATTGCCTTAGGCGTAGTATTGTATCGAGGCTTATCATTAAACCCTCAGGATATGCCGTCAGCACTAGTGGGTAAGACAATGCCTGAGTTTGCATTGTCTATTCTAAAAGATGGCAATAAAACTGTTAGCAAAACTGATTTGTCCGGTGATATCGTACTGCTAAATGTTTGGGCAACATGGTGTCCAACGTGTAAATATGAGCACCCATATTTAGTGGATATAGCTAAAAACCCTCAAGTGACCCTTTATGGTTTGAACTATAAAGATGACCGTGAAGCAGCACAAGAATGGTTAACTCATTATAAAGATCCTTATCAGTTTTCTATTTTTGATGAAGAGGGCACATTAGGTTTAGATTTAGGTGTTTTTGGTGCCCCTGAAACGTTTGTGATTGACCATCACGGTGTGATCAGAAAACGATTTGCTGGCGCCATTGATACACGTGTATGGCGAAAAGAGTTTGAGCCGCTAATCAAGCAATTGATTGCTGAAAAAGAGCAAGGTAAGTAATTATGTTAATGAGATTGTTTTTGCCGATTGTTTTGATTTTTACTCTATCTTTTGCTGCTGATCTTGCTCAGGCAAGTCCAGTTGATACTTTTGAATTTAAAGATGAAGTAACTAAAGTGCGTTTTCAGGCGTTAAGTAAAGAATTACGTTGTCCTAAATGTCAAAATCAAAACTTAGCTGATTCTAATTCACCCATTGCTGCGGATTTACGTAAAGAGTTATATGACTTACTTCAACAAGGCAAAGCCGATAGTGAAATAGTAGATTTTATGGTGGATCGCTATGGTGAATTTGTTTTATATCGCCCACGTGTTTCTAGTGTCACTTATATTCTTTGGTTTGGCCCTGCCTTATTGATACTTATTGGCGTTATTGTCGTCATCGTTATTTTACGTAAAAAGCCAGCTAGTAAAGAAAACCTTGCTTTAAACACCGCTCAACAAGAAAAACTAAAAAAACTGTTAGCTGATAGTGCTGACACAGGTTCTAGTTCAGCCCCATCGTCAGTCGAAAAAGAGTAACGCATTATTATGGAAATCGTATTTATCCTTCTCGTTTTTATTGTCACCTTGTTAATGGTTATTTGGTTGCCGTTTTTCAAACAAGACAAAACTCAACAGCGAGCAGAGCAAGTTGCCACAACGCAACAAGGCGTGCGTGCACAAACTAATATTGACTTGTACCACGAACATAAAGCTGAAATTGAAAAAGATTTTAAAGAAGGCGGTATTGATGAAGAAAACTATCAGTACTTGTTAGCAGAGCTTGATAATAGCTTATTACAAGATATAGAAACGGCTGAGCAGCCAGCAGCAACATCAAGTAATGGTAAAGCTTTTAGTGTTATTTGGCCGATATCACTATCGTTTTTTGTTGTTATCTTTTCTGTATACCTTTATATAGATCAAGGCTCATTTAGCAATTTAATGGCCAAGCCGGTTGCCAGTCACAATATGCAGCAATCTATGTCAGCTGAGCAGCAAGAACAAATGCGCCAACAGCAAATGCTTGATTATATTAAAGAGCTGCAAAAACACCTTGATGAAAACCCTGATGATGGTGAAGCTTGGTATAGCTTAGGCCAAACCTTAGTGGGGGCTGGCGAATATGACTCTGCTATTGTTGCCTATGAGCAAGTTATTCGCATTGAAGGCGAGCATGCCGATTTAGTTGGCGCTATTGCTCAAGCAAGTTATTACAAGCACGGTCAACAAATTGATGAACATGTACAGGCTTTAATTGATAGAGCCCTTGAGCTAGATATAAATGACCCTTCAACTAATATTTTATTAGGTATGCATAATTTTATGGGGCAGCAATATCAACAAGCCATAAGTTATTGGCAGCGAATTATCGATGATAATAGACAAGGGGTGAATATTGCCGCTTTGGAAGAAGCCGTTAATGAAGCTAAAAAACGCCTTGCTCAGCCAATGCCGAGTGACTCTGTAAATACTGAAGAGCTTTCTGGTCCGCAACTGAAAGTTAATGTAAGTTTATCTACTGAAGTTGAAGAGCAGTTAGCACAAGGGGATGATAAAGTCGTTTTTGTTTACGCCTTACCAACAGATGGTCAACGCATGCCACTTGCTGCGGTGAAATTGATGGCCAGTGATTTACCAAAAGTTGTTACCCTTAATAATAGCCAAGCTATGTCTGCTGAAAACAATTTAGGTAGCGTTGAAAATGTACATATTTTCGCCATTGTTTCTAATCAAGGTGGGGCAGGAATTAAAGCGGGTGATTTCAAAGGGGAAACACTGGGTGTTTCAGTTAAAAATACTGATACTATTAGCATAATTGTTAATGACTTGGTTGAGTAATATCAGATAATGAAATCACGTTTTACTGCTAAAGCCCTTTCTTCCAAAAGTGAGAAGTCGGTTGGTAATGTAAGCAAAAAAAGCAAAACAGGTGTTTTGCTAACTAATTTAGGCTCACCTGAGCAGCCAACAACTGGCGCGGTACGAAAATATTTGCGTCAGTTTTTATCAGATCCTCGGGTTGTCGAAATCCCAAGGCTTATTTGGCTTATCATTTTACATGGCATTATCTTGCGTATACGTCCTAAAAAGTCTGCGAAACTTTACCAAAGTGTCTGGACTGAACAAGGTGCGCCGCTAATCGTCATAAGTAATGCACAAAAAGAAAAAGTAGCTTCAAAGCTTGCTCAGCAATATGGTGATAATGTGATTGTTGACGTCGCCATGCGCTATGGAGAGCCTTCAATCAGTAGTGTGCTGCAAAAATTTCAGCAGCAAGGGGTTGATAACCTTGTGGTGCTACCTTTATATCCTCAATACGCGGGGCCAACAACGGCGTCAACTTTTGATGCGGTAAGTCTTGAATTGCGAAAATGGCGCTATATTCCTAGTGTGAGTTTCATCAATACTTATCATGCTAACTCTCACTATATTAAGGCGTTAGCTAATACTGTTGTTGAACATATTACTCAGCACGGCCAACCTGAAAAATTGGTGCTGTCTTACCATGGTATGCCTGAGTTATTTTATCAGTGGGGTGACCCTTATTATGATTTTTGTCAGTTAACCACAGACTTACTCAAACAAGAGTTGATGAATAGGTCACTAAGCTTAGAGCCTGATAATATTATTATGACGTTTCAATCTCGCTTTGGAAAAGCAACATGGTTGCAACCTTATACCGATGAAACCCTTGAGAAACTGGCTCAATCAGGTGTTAAGCACCTTGCTATTATAAGTCCTGCATTTAGTGCTGACTGCTTAGAAACACTAGAAGAATTAGAGTGTGAAAATCGCGAAATTTTTATAGAAGCAGGTGGCGAGCAGTACTACTATATTGCGGCTTTAAATGATCGTGATGATCATATTGATGCCATTGTTGATGTGCTAACACCGAAAATTAGCAGCTTTACTTAATTATTTTCCTAAATCCCTTCGACAAGCTCAGGATAAGCAGAATATTTCGCTTGCCTTGACCTTGTCGCTAGGGTGAAAAAATAGAATAATAATCTAAAATCCCCATAAATTTACAATTTATAAAAACTGAAACCTATAAATAACTATAAAAATAATACCTATAAAAACTAACTCATATAACAATAAGGCCAGTTCATGAAACATTCCCCCCTCAACAAGTTAACGCTTGTTGCACTTTTCTCTACCGTATTTTTGACTGCTTGTGGTGATAACGCAGCGACAAAGTCTGAGCCGAAGGCAAATGCAATGTCACATGTTGAACAAGCAGAAACTATTGCAAAAAACACTTTGATCATAGATACCCATATCGATGTACCCTATCGTTTAGATCACAAATACGAAGATGTCAGCCATGCAACACAAGAAGGGGATTTTGATTACCCAAGAGCTGTTAAAGGTGGTTTGAATGCACCCTTCATGTCTATTTATATTCCGGCAAAATTACAAAAAACAGGTGGCAGCAAAGCTCTTGCGGATAAACTAATAGACGATGTGGAAATTATTGTTAAACAGTCTCCTGATAAATTTGCGCTGGCTTATTCAACAGCACAAGTAAAAGAAAACTTTACTAAGGGGATTATTTCTTTGCCTATGGGCATGGAAAATGGCAGTGCTATAGAAGGTGACTTGGCTAATTTACAGCATTTTTATCAGCGTGGTATACGTTACATTACCTTAGCGCATTCTAAAACTAATCATATTTCTGATTCTTCATATGATGAAAATAAGCCAGCGCAAGGGCTTACTGACTTTGGTAAAAAACTAATCGTTGAAATGAATAACACTGGTGTGATGGTCGATATTTCCCATGTATCTGATCAAGCGTTTTACCAAGTGATGGAAATAAGTAAAGTACCTGCAATTGCTTCCCATTCTTCAGCGCGCCACTTTACCCCAGGTTTTGAACGTAATATGTCTGACGACATGATTAAGCTTCTAGCAAAAAATGGCGGCGTCATTCAAATGACCTTTAGTGGTATTTTCACCTCACAAAAATTTAGAGAGCAAAGCGCTGCTTATAAAATAGCTAAAGATAAGTTTATAAAGGAAAATAACTTAAACGAGGAGTTAGAAGCCGATGAAGCTAAAATTGATGCATTTGAAGAAGTTTATGAAAAAAACACGCCTTATGATGTTGGCACGCTAGCACTTGTACTTGATCACTTTGAACATGTGATTAACTTAGTTGGCATTGACCATGTAGGTATTGGCTCTGATTTTGATGGTGTTAGTGGTATTTTGCCAGAGACACTAAAAGATGTTGCCAGCTATCCAAATCTAATCGCTGGTTTGTTAGAGCGTGGCTACAGTGAAGCCGAGATAGAAAAATTATTATCAGGCAATATTATGCGCGTGTGGCAACAAGTAGAAGAGTATGCCGCAAAGCATTAATTTATAGGTATGAGTACTATCCTCAGATAGAAAACATTGACACTGTATAAAAACTCAGTACACTGTCGGTATGGATAAGGTGACAACAAAGAAAATCATTCATATCGACATGGATTGCTTTTATGCTGCGGTTGAAATGCGTGATTTTCCTGAATATAGAAACATACCACTCGCTGTTGGTGGTGACGGGCCACGAAGCGTGCTTTGCACTTGTAATTATCAGGCACGAAAGTTTGGTGTTCGCTCTGCCATGTCTGCCATCAAAGCTAAACAACTTTGCCCAGAGCTCACCATCGTGCATGGGCGTATGGATGTTTATAAAGAAGTTTCACATCACATTCGAGAAATATTTTCTCGTTACACTCAGTTAATTGAACCCTTATCCCTTGATGAAGCCTTCCTTGATGTCACCGATACTAAGCAATGCCAGGGGAGCGCCACGTTAATTGCTGAGCAAATTCGCGCTGATATTTATAACGAATTAAGTTTAACGGCATCAGCAGGCGTCGCACCCAACAAGTTTATTGCCAAAATAGCTAGCGATGAAAACAAACCTAATGGACAATGTGTTATTTCTCCTGAAAAAGTACCTGAATTTGTTTCGCAACTGTCTTTAAAAAAAATTCCCGGTATTGGTCCTAAAACCTTTCAAAAGTTGCAGAGTTTTGGATTTTCTACCTGTGCAGATATTCGAGCTTCATCCGTTGCGAATTTAACAACCATAGTAGGTAAGTTTGCTAGCAGCTTGTATCAAAAAGCCCATGGTATTGATAATAGACCGCTGGAGGTGAGTCGAGTACGTAAATCTTTAGCTATAGAGACAACCTTAGCCATAGATATTTTTAGTGAAATAGAGTGTATTTCGGTGATTGAAAAGCTTTACCCTAAATTGTTACAACGATTAGAAAAAGTGAAAGGCAGAAAAATTACTCGCCAAGGTATTAAGCTAAAATTTAACGACTTTAATCAAACAACCGTTGAGCAACAAAGCCTAAATGCAAAACAAGACATTTTTATGGATTTGTTGCCTAAAGCGTTGGAGCGTGCAAAGGGGCGGGGCATTCGCCTAGTTGGTTTAACGCTTGGCTTTGCACAGCCAGATGATGAAAATGAACACTCTGCTGAGCAGCTCTCATTATTGTAAAAGGAAAGCCACGACTTTTTATGTATGAACATGTTATGACAGATAATTTAAATGTAGAGGCAGAAACAGAGACACAACCTAAAAAAAGAACTCAGCAAACAGCGCTGCACTGTGGTGTTGGTTTATTGGCTAGGCGAGAGCACTCTGAATCTGAACTTAGACAAAAGTTAATTACTCGCGAATTTGATCATGATGAAATTGAATTAGCCATTGAACGTTTGCTAGAAAAAGATTATCTATCAGATTCTAGATTTGCCCAAAGTACCTGTAGATATCGCGCAAATAGGGGTTATGGCTGGCGCTATATTGCTAATGAGCTCAAACAAAAAGGCGTTTGCTCAAATATTATTCAAGAATTGCAGAAAAATTGCGAAATTGATTGGTATCTTCAAGCTGAGCTTGCGTATAATAAGCGTTTTGGTGAGATAGAAAAAGATACACTTCAAATAGACCAAAAAGCAAAAGCTAAGCGAATAAGATTTTTACAATATCGTGGTTTTTCGACAGATGAAATTTTCACAGTATTAGCGATGTAAAAACCTTAATAAGCAACTTAGTAAGTATTTATAAGTAATAGTTGAACAATAAAAGTGATTAAGGTTCCCATGATTAAGAGTACAGCCGAAGTACGTCAGGCATTTTTAGACTTCTTTGCCACCAAACAACATCAAATAGTTAAAAGCAGCTCATTAGTACCTGGCAATGACGCGACATTACTTTTCACCAACGCAGGTATGGTGCCATTTAAAGATGTGTTTTTAGGTGCAGAAAAACGCAGCTATACACGCGCCACCTCAGCACAGCGCTGTGTTCGCGCTGGTGGTAAGCATAATGATTTAGAGAATGTTGGTTATACTGCCCGTCATCATACTTTTTTCGAGATGTTAGGTAACTTTAGCTTTGGCGACTACTTTAAAGAAGATGCTATTCGTTTTGCTTGGGAATTCTTGACTGGCGTTTTAGGCTTACCTAAAGAAAAACTGTTAGTGACAGTTTATGAGAGCGATGAAGAAGCTTTTGCTTTTTGGAATACTGAAATAGGCATTCCAGCAGAAAAGATTATTCGTATTGGTGATAAGTCACCAGATAAAAAATACGAGTCTGATAACTTCTGGTCTATGGGCGACACGGGTCCTTGTGGTCCATGCTCTGAAATTTTCTACGACCATGGTGAAAACGTATTTGGTGGACCTCCGGGCTCTCCCGATGAAGATGGCGATCGTTTTATTGAGATTTGGAACATTGTTTTCATGCAGTTTAACCGCCAAGCCAATGGTGATATGGAACCATTGCCTAACCCGTCAATAGATACGGGTATGGGGTTAGAGCGTATTTCTGCCATTATGCAAGGCGTACACAGTAATTACGAAATTGACTTATTCCAAGCGTTAATAAGAGACACGGCGAGATTATTAGAGTGTGATGACTTAGATAACAAATCTTTACGTGTTATCAGTGACCATATCCGTTCTTGCAGTTTCTTAATTGTTGATGGTGTTGTGCCTTCTAATGAAGGTCGTGGTTATGTTTTACGTCGTATCATTCGTCGTGCTATTCGTCATGGTCACAAGCTTGAAGCGAAAGGTCACTTTTTGCATAAATTAGTTAAATCACTTATTGAACAAATGGGTGAAGCTTATCCTGAATTAGTTCAACAACAAGCCATTATCGAAAAACTACTTCGTATTGAAGAAGAACAATTTGGACGCACATTAGACCGCGGTATGTTGTTACTAGAAGATATTCTAGCTAATTTAGATGGCGACACTATTAGCGGCGATGATGTTTTCAAGCTTTATGATACCTATGGTTTCCCTGCTGATTTAACTGCAGATATTGCCCGTGAACGTCAATTAAATATTGATCATAACGGCTTTGATATTGCTATGGGCTTACAACGTGAGCGTGCGCAACAAGCGAGCCAATTTGGTACTGATTATAATCAACAATTAAAGTCTGATCATAAAACTAGTTTTAAAGGTTACGGTAACCACACTTCTTCGGCCACGGTTGTTGAGCTATTTAATTTTCAAAATCAAGAAGCTGTTAACCAATTAAATGCTGGTGAACAAGGAATTGTGGTATTGGATCACACCCCATTTTATGCAGAATCTGGTGGACAAGTGGGTGATACAGGCTTATTGCATTTAGATGATGGGGTGTTTGAAGTAGAAGACACTGTTAAGTTAGGTGATGCATTTGCTCATAAAGGTGTTGCTCGCACTGATGTTGGTTTAAATCGCCGTGTTAAAGCTGAAATAGATAGCGAACGTCGTGCTGCTATCATTAAAAACCACACGGCAACACATATTCTACATGCTGCACTTAGAAAAGTATTAGGTGCTCATGTTACGCAAAAAGGCTCATTATGTGACAGTGAAAAGTTACGTTTTGATTTTTCTCATTTTGAAGGCTTAACCGCGCAAGAATTGAGTGATGTTGAGCAAATGGTTAATGCTGAAATTCGTCGCAACCATGTCAGAGAAACAGAGTTAATGTACATTGAAGACGCTAAAGAAAAAGGCGCTATGGCTCTCTTTGGTGAGAAGTACGATGATGAAGTAAGAGTGGTTACATTAGGTGATTTCTCAACAGAGCTTTGTGGTGGTGTTCACGTTGAACGTACTGGTGATATCGGTTTATTAAAGATTGTATCAGAATCTGGTATTGCTGCTGGCGTTCGTCGTATTGAAGCAGTTACTGCGACACAAGCACTAGCTTATATTAATGAACAAAGTGACACTTTGGCTAAAGTTGCTGGTTTGGTTAAAACCGATGTTGCTAATGTAGATAGCAAAGTAGAGCAGCTAATTACCCGTTCTAAAGCGTTAGAAAAAGAAATTAGCGCACTTAAGCAAGAGTTAGCGGCACAGGCTGGTTCGGATCTTGTTAGCCAAGCTATTGAGATAAATGGTATTAAAGTCTTGATCGCAGATCTTGATGGTGTTGAAAGCAAAGCGCTTCGCGGCATGGTTGATGATCTTAAAAATAAAATGCAATCAGGTATTATTATGCTTGCTACAGCCAATGGCGCTAAAGTTGGTTTAATTGCTGGTGTTACTAAAGACTTAATTGGTAAAGTTAAAGCGGGCGAACTAGTAAATATGGTTGCTCAGCAAGTTGGTGGTAAAGGTGGCGGTCGACCTGATATGGCTCAAGCTGGTGGCAGCCAGCCTGAAAATATCGCTGATGCCTTAGCTTCAGTACAGCCTTGGTTAACTGAAAAATTAAGCTAGTCAAGTTAGTTCAATAAAAAAATTGATAAGCCAACTAAGTTTTTAGTTGGCTTTTTTTATGTGCAAATTGATTTGTAAACTTCTCTTGGGAACTTTGTGCTCATATTTTAGTCTTAAATGTTATTAAGGTGTTAACTTAACTGAGAAAGCTCAAAAATAGCATAAAATAACGACATTAAGTCCTACCCAAAGCTAAGATAAGCTTGTTAAAATAAGTACAATTTTAATAAGTTTTAAGCAAAGGAGTTTAAAGCTTATTAAAAAATGGCTTTTTCTAAAATATTTACTATTACTTATAGTGTATTAAGGAAAAAACATACTAACTTCATATATTACTAGCTTATATATATTTATTTAGTGATTCTCTACTTTAGAAAAAAGGAAGATGTATATGTTAATATTAACACGACGCGTTGGTGAAACATTGATGATAGGTGACGAAGTCACTGTAACTGTTTTAGGCGTTAAAGGAAATCAGGTACGAATAGGTGTTAATGCGCCAAAAGAAATCTCTGTCCACCGTGAAGAAATTTATATGCGTATTCAAGCGGAAAAAGATGATTCAGAGGTATCAGGCAACGTATAATTAATCTTAATTGACTTTTATACTACAGCCAGAAAGCACCACATTGTTGGTGCTTTTTTTTGTTTTAGCCTATTGGTTTTGGTTGAAAATTGATGTTTTTGTGTGAATTGTCAGCAAACAGTAGAAAATCATAAATTAATTAAGAAAAATGTTTGACTTATTTCTGAGATCCATTAATATTCGCACCCACTGGAGAGGTGGCCGAGTGGCCGAAGGCGCTCCCCTGCTAAGGGAGTATCTGGTTTATCCCGGATCGAGGGTTCGAATCCCTCCCTCTCCGCCATCATTTACTTTTAGTAAGTAATGGCTGCGAATTAAAGTTCGCTATCGAATAAGTAACGATATAAAAAACTTCTTAATTGCGGACGCGTAGCTCAGCTGGATAGAGTACCTGGCTACGAACCAGGCGGTCGCAGGTTCGACTCCTGCCGCGTCCGCCACTTTTTCTCTTTTGAGTGAAGGTGGTAATGCAATAAATAACAGCTACTATTAAAGCTGTATAAAGAAATTTTTAGACCGCGGACGCGTAGCTCAGCTGGATAGAGTACCTGGCTACGAACCAGGCGGTCGCAGGTTCGACTCCTGCCGCGTCCGCCACTTTTCTCGTTAGAGAGTAATTAAACCTAGCTTTTGCTAGGTTTTTTTATGTCTGAAATTTATGCTTTCTCAGCGTTAATTGTACTTACTTCAGCCCTAACCTAACGCTGGCATAGCGTAATAGACGTCATTGTGTTTTATAAGCTCATACAAGTTGTCTATAGGTAAAGGTTTGGCAAAATGGTATCCTTGAAATCTATTGCAGCCAAAGGAAGAGAGTATTTCAACCTGTTCAGGCGCCTCAACACCTTCGGCAACGATTTCCATGTCTAAATTTTTTCCTATAGCGATGATATTTTGAGCCATTTTTTTGGCTGTTGGATCTTTAGACATTTCATCTACAAAACTTTTATCGATTTTCAGTTCGTCAATCGGAAGTTCACGAAGCATACTTAAAGAAGAATATCCTGTCCCAAAATCATCAAGTGATAGCTTTATACCGTGTGACTTTAGTTCATATAGCAAGGAGAGAATGTTGTGCTTATCTTCAATAAATAAACTCTCGGTGATCTCCATTGTTATTGATGCTTCTTGCAGACCCGAATTTTTAATTGCATCAATAAAATGTGATGAGAAGTTTTCTTCTAGCAATTGACGCACTGATATGTTGATAGATGTTTGGAAGGAGGCATGCAATTTATTTTGAATGGCTTTAATATCTGCTAATGTCTTGTCAATGATGAATTGACCAATAGAAGACATTAACCCTGAAGCCTCAGCTACAGAAATGAATATGTCGGGTGGCACAACACCTAAAGTCGCACTTTTCCATCTAACTAAAGCTTCTACACCATATAAACTCCCATCACTATTAAACTGTGCTTGGTAAACCATATGAAGTTCATTATTTTCGATTGCATGTCGCAATGCTTGTTCTATTTGAACATTCTTAAGATAACCTTCTTCCATACTATTTTGAAAAATATGAACACAGTTTTTAGTTTTTTTAGACTCGTACATAGCTATATCTGAAGAACGCAATAATAAATCGAGACTATCGCCATGTTCAGGGTATTTTGTTATGCCAACACATGCACCTATATGCAATCTCAACTCATTAATATGATATGGTTTCGATACTGTATTAATTATAGTTTTTGCTAGTTCTAGCAACTTATCACTTTCAATTAAGGATGTTAGTAATACAAACTCGTCACCTCCATACCGAAAAAGAACGGAATCTTTATTAATTGTTGATTGTAATCGATTTGTTAATTCTATCAGTAAGTCATCACCACACTGGCGGCCGAAATTATCATTGATATTTTTGAAATTATCTAAGTCAATATATAAAAGGCTAAAAGGAGGGGCATTTTTCGCTATCCAATTATGGTCATTACTTTGAAGGTAACTAAGGTTTAATAACCCTGTCAATTGATCATGGGTTGCTTGGTGCATTAAATCATCGTTACGTTTTTTATCTGCTGTAGCTAGTAAATTAAAAAGAATAAATAAGACACATTCGCCGCAAGCAAAGATTATAAGATATGTGATTAGTAATTTTAAAAACTCGTTTTGAATGGTATCTATTTGAATCATAGAACTGAGCCAAAGTTTATAGGTCACATCGTATTTAAATGACGCTAAATAATTCACTCCTTCTTCATTTTGATAATTAAATGAGACTATATTGTCAGAGCCTTTAAAACCTTCTATCGAGCGAGTATTTTTAGAAATATTTTGCTCTAACGCGTTCATTAAAGAAAGGGAAATAGGACTGTTATAATTAACGTCATTATTGTTTCTTTCATTAGTTGTGTATTGAATGAACATGTCTTCATCACGAATAATAGAAGTAAGGTATTGATGTTTATCATCAATACTTTCAATAATGAAGCCGAATGAATCTTCTAATCGTAAAGCTGCGGAAATTACTAACTTTACTTTACCTTCTTTATCTCTAATTGCTTTTCTTATTGGAACAATCCAATCTTGAAAGGGTTTGAAAAAGTATGTTCTTCCGAACATCATTTCATCGCTATTTAAAATAGACAAAAAGGAAGCGCGACTTTCTTTTTGCTCTATAAGGTTTGGAAATTTTGAAACATCCAAACCGTTAGTAGCAAAAAGCATATCGCCTTTGGGGTTAATAATTGCAATTGCAGTTATTGCAGGGGTTTTAACAAGTGCTGCATCAAGTATACCCATAGCGCTAAGATTATCTTTATAGTCAATATCCTCAATAAAACGGTGACCGACTATATCGAGCATGACTTCATTTGTTTTATAGAGCGAGTGAGTCGAGTTTGCGATGAGCTTTAAGAGGTTTTCCTGCGCTGTTTGATATTGACCGTAGGTTTTGTTCCAACCAAGGTAAGATACGGCCACTAAAAACAAAAAAAATAAACTTGTTAATAAATGAAAAACAGCCCAAAGGTTTTTATTCTGAATTTTCATAACCTAGCCCCACTTAATCCTTTTTGGTGTTTTTAAGTATGAATATGACTTGGATAAGCTAAATCGTTGTAATTATCTTACTTATATTAAGCAAAATATACATAGTTATTTAATATTCCATTAATGGAAAATAGAAATTGTTTGTTAAAAAGCTTCCTTTTTACTTTTTTCTAAAAGGTGAACTTTAGTTGTTAGTTAATATCATAGCAAAGTTATTATTGTATGATTGAAATTGTAGCAATGCCTGTATAAAAAAGCATCTTAAATTAATTTTTAATGTGAAAGAAAAACTTTTTTTACATTGGTATTGCATATTATTCATCTGTGGTGAATAAAATATAAAATAAGGTATATTGTATAAAATGACTTGTTTTTGGGTGCTATAGTAGATATTCATTGAAATGATATTGTATACAATATCTCGTTTATGCAATTTATTGTGAATAATTAGTAAAAAAGAGTGAATATTTTGCGTTTTTAGGGGTTGACGTAAAATTATTTTTCTGAAACGGCTAAAAAGTGTTTGTTTTTAATTATTGGAGTGATTATTCTAATTTCTGAAATTTATAAATGAGAATGAAAAATGAACGAAATGCAACAGCAGTTTATTGAAGCAGGTACGCTTATGCTAGCGGGTATGGTGTTTGTATTTGCTTTTTTAAGTTTATTGATACTTTTTATTAATACTGTATTAGCGAAACTAGCTATAACGTTTCCTGATCCTGTCGCACCGGTTAGAAGCCGTTCGACAAAACCAAATAATAAAACAGCTAAAGCAGCAGACGGAAGTGTTTCTCCTGCTGTAGTAGCAGCTATTAGTTCAGCTGTTACACGCTATCGTCAACAAAACTCTCAATAAAATATTATATAAAATAACGAAAAAGGGCATAGTCATGAGCAAGCCATTAGGTATTACCGAAGTTGTCTTAAGAGATGGTCATCAATCAATTTTAGCAACTCGTCTTCGTTTAGAAGACATGTTGCCCATTGCAAAAACATTAGACGAAGTTGGTTATTGGTCAATTGAATCTTGGGGCGGAGCAACATTTGATTCTTGTATTCGTTATTTAGGCGAAGATCCTTGGGAACGTATTCGTGCGTTGAAAAAGGCAATGCCAAATACTAAGCAACAAATGTTATTCCGCGGTCAAAACATCTTAGGTTATCGTCATTATGCTGATGATGTGGTAGAAAAGTTTGTTGAACGTGCTCACACCAATGGTGTTGATGTATTCAGAATTTTTGATGCTATGAATGACGTTAGAAATTTACAAACGTCAATTAAAGCAGCCGTTAAAGTAGGTGCTCATGCACAGGGTACCTTAAGTTACACTGAAAGCCCGGTACATACGCTTGAAGGTTGGCTAACTATGGCTAAGCAGCTTGAAGATATGGGTGCACATTCCTTATGTATTAAAGATATGTCAGGTTTATTAAAACCATATGATGCGGCTGAATTAGTTTCCAAGCTTAAAGAAACTGTTTCTTTACCTATCGCTCTACATTGTCACGCAACTACTGGTTTAAGTATCGCTACACAAATGAAAGCAATCGATAGCGGTATCGATGTGATTGATACTTCTATTTCTTCTATGAGTATGACTTACGGCCACTCACCAACAGAAACTGTTGCTTCTATTGTTGAAGGAAGTGCCCGTGATTCAGGTCTTAATGTTGAAAAAATGGCTGAAGTTGCCGCCTACTTTAGAGATGTTCGTGAAAAATACGCACAGTTTGAAGGTAGCTTGAAGGGCGTTGATGCTAGAATTTTAACAGCACAAGTTCCAGGTGGTATGTTAACCAACATGGAAAATCAGTTAAAAGAGCAAGGCGCTTCAGATAAGTTTGACGAAGTATTAACTGAAATACCTAAAGTACGTAAAGATTTAGGTTATATTCCACTAGTAACGCCAACCTCACAGATTGTTGGTACACAAGCTGTACTTAACGTTTTAACAGGCGAGCGCTATAAATCTATTACTAAAGAAACTTCAGGCGTATTAAAAGGTGAGTATGGTTCAACAGCTGCACCTGTTGATACTGAATTACAAAACCGCGTTTTAGATGGTCAAGAGGTGATCACTTGTCGCCCTGCTGATTTACTTGACCCAGAAGTGGATAAGTTATCTGAAGAGCTACAAGGTTTGGCAAAAGAGAAGAATATTACCTTAGCTGATGAAGTTATTGATGATGTTTTAACTTATGCTTTATTCCCACAAATTGGTTTGAAATTCTTAGAGAATCGTAATAATGCAGATGCGTTTGAGCCAGTGCCAACTAAAGCTGCGCCAGTTTCAGAAGCTAAAGCACCAGCCGCATCAAAAACTGATCCAGAAAGCTATGCTGTTAGTGTTGATGGTAAAGTTTATGATGTTGTTGTTGCGCCAGGTGGTTCTATTGAGACCATCACTCGACCAGCCGGTGATGATGCAATGAAGCAGTCAGCTTCCATTACCGCTGAAGAAGCTCTGAATGCGCCACTTGCCGGCAATATTTTTAAAGTACTTGTTAACGAAGGTGATCAAGTCGAAGCTGGCGAAGTGGTCATTATTATGGAAGCGATGAAAATGGAAACCGAAGTGCGTGCTGTGAATGCAGGTGTTATCACTAATTTACATGTTAGAGAAGGTGATGCCGTTACGGTTGGTGAAGCCTTACTTAGCTTTTCGTAGGGGATAGCATGGACAAGTTAAATACACTTTGGCTTTCTACTGGTCTAGCTAATTTTGAGTTTGGCCAAGTAGTTATGATGCTAGTGGGTTGTGGTTTGCTTTATTTAGCGATCGCACGAAACTTTGAGCCGCTACTGTTATTGCCTATGGGCTTTGGTGCTATCTTAACCAATATTCCTGTGGCAGGTTTTTCTGAAGTTGGTGGTTTACTGCACTATGTTTATTACGCTGGTATAGATACGGGGATTTTTCCTTTAGTGATCTTTATGGGCGTGGGTGCAATGACTGACTTTGGTGCCTTGATTGCTAACCCTAAAACGTTATTGTTAGGGGCAGCAGCACAGTTTGGTATTTTTGCTACTTTATTTGGTGCTATTGCCTTAAACGCGGTACCAGGCATTGAGTTTACTCTTAAAGATGCTTCGGCAATTGCGATTATTGGTGGTGCAGATGGCCCAACAGCTATCTTCTTAGCATCAAAGTTAGCGCCTGAATTATTGGGTGCGATTGCGGTAGCTGCATATTCTTATATGGCGTTAGTACCTATTATTCAGCCACCTATCATGAAAGCGTTCACCACCGAAGATGAGCGTAAGATTGAAATGGCACAATTAAGATCTGTGACGAAAATTGAGAAAATTACTTTCCCACTGGGTGTCTTACTAATGACCATTTTCTTCTTGCCAGCAGCGACACCGCTAGTAGGTATGTTCTGTTTAGGTAACTTAATGCGTGAAAGTGGTGTGGTTGACCGTTTAAGCTCTACAGCACAAAATGAGCTAATTAACATCACTACTATTTTCTTAGGTTTAGGTGTTGGTTCAAAACTAAGTGCTGAAGCATTCTTAAATGTAGAAACGTTAGGTATTTTAGGTTTAGGTGCGGTGGCTTTCTCAATAGGTACAGCATCAGGTGTATTGATGGCTAAAACCATGAATAAACTATCTAAAACGCCTATTAATCCACTGATTGGTGCCGCAGGTGTATCGGCAGTACCAATGGCTGCTCGCGTAGCTAATAAAGTTGGTTTAGAAGCTAACCCTCATAACTTCTTGCTGATGCATGCCATGGGACCAAATGTTGCGGGTGTATTAGGATCAGCAGTTGCAGCGGGTATATTGTTAGCACTAGTTGGTGGTTAGACTGAATTAGTTAAGTTTACACAATTTTATAGCTTACAATACCGTAAACAATAAAAGTTAAAAGCGCCGAGTTTATCTCGGCGTTTTTGTTTTTTACGGTTAGAAAATATTTCAATAATTATCTATTAGTAAGTTACTCATATAGTTCAAAGTAATCACTTCTTTATACTGAACAGCGTAAACTCATGTTAATATTGTGGCAATGCAATTTGACTATGTGGGCTGTTATGAAAAAAGCTATCCTTTCCCTTATTTTATTAATCAACATTACTGCTTGTTCTACCTCTTCTACAGGGCGTAACCAAGTCGCTTTATATTCTGATTCAGAATTAAGTCATATGGGGGCAACCTCATTTGAACAAATGAAAAAAGAAATACCTATCAGTAACCATACTGAAGTAAATGCTTTTGTTGGCTGTGTTGCTAATGCGATTACGAGTAATGTGCCTAAATCAGTACATCAAGGTGCATGGGAAGTGGTGGTCTTTGATTCTGAGCAAATCAATGCCTTTGCATTGCCAGGTGGTAAAATCGGCGTTTATACAGGTATTTTAAATGTGACTGAAGATCAGCATCAACTCGCTGCGATTATGGGGCATGAAGTTGGTCATGTGCTTGAACGACATTCTAATGAACGTTTGTCTGCTAACAAATTGTCTAATGTTGGTTTAATGGTGGCAACGATCGCACTTGGCGCGAGTGATGTTGAAGATAAAGGATTATGGATGGCAGGCTTAGGCATAGGTATACAATATGGTTTGATCATGCCCTATAGCCGAGCACATGAAAGTGAGGCTGATATCGTTGGTCAAGATTTAATGGCGCACTCAGGCTTTGATCCTCGTGCCAGTGTAAAATTATGGCAAAACATGTCGAAGCTAAGTAAAGATACGCCACCTGAGTTTATGTCTACTCATCCTGCAAATGAAACACGTATAAAACAATTAAGTGAGCATTTGCCAATATCTTTGCCTTATTATCAGCAAGCGAGTGCGCAAGGGAAGGTTAACCATTGTGTTAAACCTAAAGTGATTCCAGCACCTAAAAAAGTTGAAAGTAAATCAAAATAGTTCAAAGCATATTTCAATTACAATTATCGTAATAAAAAGCCCGCTAATTGGCGGGCTTGTTATTTACAGTCTTGGTAGCGCTAAAACATCACTAGGGATGTAATTTAAAATTTTTCCAGTTGTCTTCTTGTTTTTCAAAGCAAACTCTATCGTGCAACCTACTTGCACGACCTTGCCAAAACTCAATGTATGTAGGCTTTACTCGCCAACCACCCCAAAACTCAGGATGAGGCACTTCGCCTTGAGCATATTCTTTACTAAAGTGTGCCATGCGCTCTTTAAGCTCATTCTCATATTTTAGCTTTTGACTTTGTTTTGAAGCCCAAGCGCCAACTTGGCTACCACGATCTCGGCTATGAAAATAGTCAGCAGATTGTTGCATTGAAACTTTTTCAACTGTGCCCTCAATACGAATTTGACGCTGTAATACGTTCCAATGAAACAATAGTGCGACTTTGTCATTGTCTTTTAATTCATTACTTTTTCGGCTGCCATAATTGGTATAAAACACAAAACCTTGCTCATCAAAGTCTTTTAATAGCACCATGCGAGAGCTAGGTTGCCCATCACTATTGCAGCTACTGACTGACATTGACTCTGGCAGTAAAATGCCAGATTTATTTGCCTCGTCAAACCATTGTTTAAACAAAGGGAATGGTGCTGAGTCAGTAGGAATTTCAGGTAGGGGTAAGGCAACCCCTTGACCAAAAGTAAATAAGCAACGTAGTTTTTCTAAAAAAGTCATAACAAAACAGCTTTATATATTTGAGTAATAGAACGCATAAGATTTTATCAGAGTTTGGAGGCAAAAGAGTATAATTACTTGTGGGTATTCATATAATTTAGCGTTAAATTACTGAGTAGTTTAACGCCAAGCTTCATGCCACTTTCGTCAATTTGAAACTCTGGCGTGTGATGATCTGGAGCTTGTTCAGCGGGGATATCTCTAGCTTTACCACCAATAAATAAATATAAACCCGGTACTTTCTCTTGAAAGAATGAAAAATCTTCTGCGCCAGTAACAGGGTTGGTAAGTAGAGTATTCTCGGCACCTGCTGTTGCTTGTAACACGGGCAACATTTCAGTCATTAATTTCTCATTATTAAAAGTGATGGGATAACTGTAATCTAGCGGTAGTGTCACTTCTGCTGTTGCATTCATACTTTTGGCAATGCTATTTACTTTGTTATTAACAGACTGGTGAATATGTTGACGAATTTCTGGGTTAAGTGTACGAATGGTGCCTACTAACTCAACTTTATTCGGAATAATATTAGATCGCGTTCCGCCATGGATCATACCGACGGTAACGACTGCGGCACTGTCTATTAATTTCACTTCACGGCTAACAATGGTTTGTAGCCCCATGATTATTTGCGCCGAAGTAACAATAGGGTCTACGCTGTTCCATGGGTATGCGCCATGGGCTTGCTTACCATGAACAACAATTTTAAAGGGATCAACTGCAGCCATGATACCGCCCGAACGGTAATGCACAGTGCCGACATCTTTGCCTGAGCTGATATGTAAACCGAAAATAACATCCACATCAGGCGCTGATAAAACGCCTTCTTTAACCATTACTTCTGCACCACCTACTTCGCCCTCAGGAGCGCCTTCTTCGGCTGGCTGAAAAATAAACTTTATTTTGCCATGCAATTGATCTTTCATGGTGGTTAAAATCTTTGCAGCGCCCATCAGCATGGCTATATGAGTATCATGACCACAAGCATGCATAACACCAACGTCCTGGCCGTTATAGGTAGATTTCACTTTAGAGGCGAAAGGGAGGTTAACGCTTTCTGTAACGGGTAACCCATCAATATCTGCTCTTAGCGCAACAACAGGACCCGCCCTGCCAGAGTCTAAAATAGCGACCACCCCTGTTTTGGCAATACCCGTTTGCACTTCGAGTCCTAATGAAGATAAATATTTAGCTATGGTTTTTGCTGTTTCAAACTCTCTATTGGATAGCTCGGGGTATTGGTGAAAATGGCGACGCCACTTAATTACATCTTGTTCTATTTGATTGGCAAGTAAACTCACTTGGCTATTATTTAGTTCATCTTTTGCTTGCAGTGCATGGCTTGAACCAACTGTTAACAAAGCGGCAATAGCGATATGAGAGAATTTTTTGATTAAAGGGTTTGTCATAGGTTGGTTTGTTATTATTATGAATAATTTAACCAACAACATACTGTATTTAGTTTTAAAAGACGAATTTTATTCACAATGTGATAGATCACTGTTACCAGTCATCTTCATCATCAAGTAATTCTTTCAGCCTTTTTTTCTCCATTAACTCATCAATGCGCTTACGAGCCAGTAAGTTTTTCTGCGCTTGAGCTTGCGTTTCTTTTTCAGATAGCTCATCTGCTTCAATATCTCTTACCGACTCAATTTCATCATCATTGGCATTAATATCATCTAAAAAATCTTCATCGTTAATCATAGGCTAGTCCAATAAAATATAAATTAGATATTAGACAACATAGGCAAGGTCTAAAATAATTTCAATAAAATTTTCTATTTTCTCATCACATTGCTTGGTAAACTCTTTGCTAACAATAAGTTAAACTTACTAAAAAGTAGCTAGTTAATATTCTAATGAAAAAACAAGTATTTAGTCACTGGTTGTCAACTTTTCAGCAACAAGCTCTTGTCTTAAATGAACGCCGCTTGCTGCTGTTAGTGGGTGATGATACCTGGGCAACTTCATTACTCGAACAAAGCGGTGTCTTGCCCAGTGAAGGATTGCCAAGCTCCCGATGCTTTATTTATGGGGATAACCCTGCGATTAAAGCCACAATGTCGCTGAAGCGCTTTCGAGATAAGTTAGGCAGTGAGAGTGATTTTGTGATTTTTGCCGACAGCCAGATAAATATTGATGCCTTAGCAGCGCTATCTGGCACTTTGGTGGCAGGTGGCGTTTTATTTTTATTAATTAATGATTATAGCCAAGTCGAACAAAGTTACTTTCTACAAAGGTTTTTCCGATTAATTTCAGCGAGTGAGTCACATGCGGTAATTGAACAAAAGCATTGGCAAGCTGAGCCTCCCATCAAAAATGAACGTGGAAGCAAAAGTAAAAGCAAAAGCAAGAACAATGATGAATCAACAAAGAGAACCAGCACTAATGTAGAATCGCTACCTTATCATTGCAAAACTCAAGAGCAAGCACAGGCAGTTGAAGCAATAAAGAAAGTTGTCACAGGTAAGAGAAAACGACCTTTTGTGTTAACGGCAGATCGAGGTCGAGGTAAGTCTTCAGCACTAGCCATTGCTTGCGGGCAATTATTAGCGAGCGCGACTAAAGATAACCCGCTACACATTGTTATTACTGCGGCTGACTATAACTCCCTAGAAGTATTTTTTAAGCAGCTGGGCGTCAGTTTGCCAATGGCAAATTTAGTTAACCACCAATACGTATGTGACTATGGCTGTGTGGAATTTATTGCTGTTGATCAATTGATAAAACAAGACCTTAAAGCAAGTATTGTACTGGTTGATGAGGCTGCTGCTATTCCTGTTTATTTGCTTGAACAATTAGTGCTCAAATATCACCGGATGGTTTTTGCCAGTACAGTGCATGGTTATGAAGGGGCAGGGCGGGGCTTTACGTTAAAGTTTAAACAAAAGCTTGATGTTATTTGCCCTAAGTGGCGACAACAGCATATGCGCCAGCCGATTCGATATCGTCAAAACGATCCTTTAGAGCAGTTAATCTTCGATGGTTGTTTACTTAATGCTGAACTTGAGCATGTAGCATTACCAACAACGGATACTGCGCAATTAGCTTTGGATTCATTAATCTTTAAATGTATTGATGCGAAAACGCTAGCTGAGAATGAATGGTTATTGTCACAAGTCGTTTCAGTGTTGGTTACTGCACATTATCAAACGAAACCTAGCGACGTTAAAATGTTGCTTGATAATCCCAATATGCAATTAGTTTGTTTGATGTCAGAACAAAAAAATGAGCTACAAGTTGTTGCCGTTGCTTTGTTAATCAGTGAAGGAAAATTAACTGAAAGCACGATCACAACAGCCGATATTTCTGCCATTGAACATTCCCAGAGAAGATTAAAAAATCACTTTACCCCACAGTCTTTGTTAACTCAGTGCGGTGAAGAGCGTGCCTTCGATTTTCACTACCTTAGGGTTATGCGTATTGCTGTGCACGTGCAATGGCAGCAACAGGGTATAGGCTCACTATTACTGTCTAAAATTAATGAATTTGCTCAAACAAAAAGAGCTGATTTTGTTTCATCGAGTTTTGGCGCCACTAGCTCATTGCTATCATTTTGGTTAACGCAAGATTATCAACTAGCACGAATAGGTTTTAGTAAGGATAAAGCAAGTGGCGAACACTCTGCCTTAGTTTTAAAGGCGATAACTGACCGCGCAACTAGTGTGGCAAAAGAGATAAATAATGAATTTTATCGTAGTTTTAATTATTTACTCACCGATGAGTATCGAGATTTGCCTTCGGAGTTAATCGCTTTAGTTTTTTTCGCTCAGCCTAAGAATTTACCCATTGAAATTACGTCTCGAGACATAAGTCATATTAACGCTTTTGCTCAAGGGTATAGACAATATTCCTGCTGTGTTTTTAGTTTGCAGTTATGGTTGTTGCAAACACTTGCTCAAAGCAACTTCTCTAAGCAAACTCATGCTCAAAAGAGTAAGTCAAAACAGAGCCATTCAACTCAAGCTGATATAGGTATATTGATAAAGCGTATTCTGCAAAAACACAGTATCAAGGAAGTATGTGACGAATATTCATTAACTGGCAAAAAAGCATTAGAGCAGAGTATTCAGCACCAAATTAACTCACTTAATGCTGAGTAGTAAAACCTTGCCATCGCCAGTATTTTTGCATCATTAAGTAATCACAGCGCTTGTCACCACAATGATTAATATCGTCATGGTTTAGTAGCCTGGTTAGATAATAATTAATTGTTTTAGCTAACCCTAAGCTCGGATGCTCCTTATAAGTGGCAATAAGGATCGTTAGCCAGTTTTCAAGTTGTAAAAATTCAGATGATGACTTTAAGCACATAATTGCTCCTCCTGAGCTAATGCTAGTTTGCCACTGCTTGTAAGCAGTGCTTGCCAAAGTACCTGTTTGGTTGTCGCATTTAAACTTTTACAGTCACTGTAATGGATTAATCCAGCATTAAGTAACTGGATTAACGTGTTACTTGATAACTCAACTTGTATTTTGTTGACTAAATTATCTTCAGTTTTTTTTATCGATAAACTCATCAGCATTTCCTTTTAGGCTAACTGTTATTTTATTAACACTAATGTAAACTAATATACCACTAAGTGTAAATAAGAATTATTATCACTTATAAAAATTAAGTGTTATTCATTAAAACTTAAGTACAATAAAGACATATTTGGATATTTAGAGAAGTTAATACATGAGTGTTGCCATTTGTGTTGAGAATTTGGTTAAACAATATAAAGATGTCACCGCGGTGGATAATATAAGTTTTACCGTTGAAAAAGGTCATTGTTTTGGGTTACTAGGCCCTAATGGTGCAGGTAAAACAACTACCATCGAAATTATGGAAGGCATTATTTCTCCAAGCTCAGGGCAAGTGCTATATAAAGATCTTAAAGGGCAGGGTCAGCAAGACAAGCTAGTTGATAGCAATATTTCTCAACAAATTGGTATTCAATTTCAGCATACTGCTTTGCAGGATTTTTTAACAGTAAAAGAAACGCTTACGCTTTTTTCCTCATTTTACCAGCTTACACTTTCTCAAGAAAAGTTGATTGAACTCTGCGATCTTGGCGATTTTTTAGACCGAGATAATCGCTTATTGTCAGGTGGACAAAGGCAACGACTATTATTGGCACTGGCTTTGATTAACGATCCTGAAATTGTTTTTCTAGATGAGCCAACCACTGGCTTAGATCCCCATGCCCGTAGAAATTTTTGGCAGCTAATCAAAAATATCAAAGCACAAAATAAAACTATTATTTTAACAACGCATTATATGGATGAAGCTGAGCAGCTCTGTGATGATATTGTCATTATGGATCAAGGCAAAATAATTGAGTCGGGTACTCCACATCAATTATTAACTAAGCATTTTAGTGAAGTATTTATTTATTTACCCAAAGCTCAAGTACCCCAAATGTTAATTGATCAATATGCATGGCAAGTTCATGGTGAGCGTATTGAAATTACCACGGTTAATGTTGAACAAACACTCGCTTTGTTGATGGGCAATAATGTCGCTTTAGATGGTTTACATGTGAAGTCGGCTAATTTAGATGACTTGTTTTTACAATTAACTGGTCACTCACTAAGGGAAGATTAATGAATTTAAAACGTTTTTTTGCGGTATTTAAAGCGCGCAATATCGAATTTTTCCGAGATAAGTCCTCTTTGAGCTGGAACCTTATTTTTCCCGTTTTGCTATTGGTCGGTTTTTCTTTAATATTCTCGGGTGATGGTCGCTCAGCCTATAAGGTAGGCCTGATAAAAGGGCAGAGTATAGAAAGCTTAAATATTGAAAAACTCAATATTAAAGACACCCGATTCATCGATTATATTGATTACCAAACTCTTGCAAGTGCGAAAGAAAAATTGACAAGACACACCATAGATTTAGTGATTGATCAGCATAATAGAGCCTTTTGGGTTAATGAAGAATCATCGAAAAGCTACCTTGTTGAGCGAATTTTCTCAGAGCAATTACATGGCTATTCTCGTTTAACCACATCAGGTAAAAAAATTCGTTATGTTGATTGGGTACTGCCAGGTATTTTAGGTATGAACATGATGTTTAGCTGCTTATTCGGTGTTGGCTACGTTATTGTGAGATATAGAAAAAATGCAGTGTTAAAACGTTTGAAAGCAACACCATTATCGGCATTTGAGTTTGTCTCAGCACAATTATTATCACGTTTATTTATTGTTATGTTTATGTCAGCTGTTGTTTATAGTGGCTGTAACTTGTTGTTTGACTTTTATATGTTAGGAAGTTATTTCGACCTATTTATTATTGGCATGCTTGGTGCCTTTTGTTTAATAAGCTTAGGGTTACTTGTGGCAAGTCGCAGTAAAAGTGAAGAATTGATTGGCGGTTTACTCAATGTTACCTCATGGCCAATGATGATGCTCTCAGGTGTTTGGTTTAGTTTAGAAGGCGCGCCAGGAGCGTTAAAAAGTTTTGCTGATATTTTACCTTTAACGCATTTAGTTTCTGGTGCTAGAAAGGTGATTACTGAAGGAGCAACCTTGAGTGATATTAGCTACCATGTGAATATATTATTGCTGATGAGTGTCATTTTTCTCTCATTGGGTGCATATTTTTTTAGTTGGAATACCGAGCGTTAATCGACAAAAGCTCTTAAATAACATAAAATGTGGTCATACCTGTAAGTAAACTTTTTTGAAAAGCGTAAATCGAGAAATCAAATGTCCGTTGTAATTAGTGGTACTGGCTTATTCACGCCACCTGAAAAAATTTCAAATGATGAGCTAGTTGCTTGTTTTAATAGCTATGTAGATAAATTTAATACTGAAAATGCTCAAGCGATCGAAAATGGTGAGCTTGAAGCTTTGTCTTATTCAAGTAGCGCATTTATTGAAAAAGCTTCGGGTATTAAAAGCCGTTATGTTATGTCTAAGCAAGACATTTTAGATGTTGACTTGATGCGCCCTACTTTTGTTGAAAGAAGTAATGATGAGCTATCAATGCAAGCTGAAATTGGTGTTGCCGCTGCTAAACAAGCAATGGAAGCAGCAAATAAAACTCCAGAAGATATTGACTTAATTATTGTCGCTTGTGCCTATACGCAGCGCTCTTATCCAGCAATGGCTATTGAAATTCAACAAGCCTTAGGCTGTGGCGGTTGGGCATTTGACATGTTAGTGGCTTGTTCTGCGGCAACCTTTGGTATTATCAATGCAGCCAATGCTATTCGTTCGGGTACAGCGAAAACAGTCTTGGTGATTAACCCTGAAATTTTGACACCACAAATTAATTATCGTGATAGAGATAGCCACTTTATTTTTGGTGACGTTGCAACGGCATCAGTTATTGAAGACGAGTCAACGGCAACGGGTGAACATGTTTTTAAAATTATTGGTGAGCAGCCTATCACCCAGTTCTCAAATAATATTCGTAGTAATATTGGCTATATGAACCAATGTAGCCCAGAAACTGAACATGCTGATGATAAGTATTTTATTCAACAAGGGCGGAAAGTATTTAAAGAAGTACTGCCCATGGTGTCTAATTTAATTGCATCGCAAATGGAAAAAGCACAAGTGACGCCAAATGATATTAAGCGCTTATATCTGCATCAAGCCAATATCAATATGAATAACTTTATTGGTAAAAAAGTATTAGGACGAGATCCACAAGCAGGTGAAGCGCCAATTATTTTAGATGAATACGCCAATACAAGTTCGGCAGGCTGTATTATTGCTCTGCATAAGTATCATGACGGCTTAAATTCAGGCGATAAAGCGGTGTTATGTTCATTTGGCGCAGGTTATTCAGCGTGCTGCTTAATATTAGAGTACAAGTAATTGCTATAAAACCTTACATTCTCACAAGCGAGTAATGAATAAACCGGTAAGGCATACTTACCGGTTTTTTTGATCTTAGCGCTTAAAAATCTTTAATTAAATCAGTGATCATTTTTGCTGTGCTCTCAGGATGCTCAAGTGGGAATAAGTGCCCACCATGGGCTGACTTTAAACTAATGCTCGGGTTGAGTTTGACAAATTTCTTGAAAAAAGAAACGGGGAATACAGGTGCATGCTCAGAATAAACAAGCGTTGCTGGTACTTGCAGCTTATTTTTATAGCTTGACAGGTGATCTGGCATATACCTGAAAATATTAGCTTCAACTTTTGAACTAAATGCTAGTTCTAATTGGTTATTGCGCTCGACAATTCCATGGCTAACGTAGTCTCTTAAACAGCGTTTATCAAAGTTTTTAAATAACGGTCTGCTAGCAAACATGCGCTCAATATTACTACCTAATGGCCAATGAGTTCGTCGTGTTTTTGCCTTGCCAGCAGGGCTAAATTTATCGACAAGTCTTGTTTTTTTAAGGTATCGGGCAGCAATTGCTGTTGTACCTGTAATGACAGGCGGGTCTAGCATGATAACCCCTTTAAATAATTGGGGCTGTTGACAGGCGGCAAGAAATGAAATGACTCCACCAAAAGAGTGTCCGACACCAATAACTTGTTCTTGATTATGAAATTCAAGTTGTTGTTTAACGTAATTAATTAACTCATCTACTAAAAACTGCCAGTTGTTTTGTACCGGGTACTTTTCATCATGGCCATATTTTTCATTTCCAACGATTTGATATTGTTCAGGAAAATAATCAAATAGCGTTTGGTAACTTGAAGCGGGAAAGCCATTAGCGTGAACAAAATTAATTAAGGTTTTTGACATTATTACGAGATCATTGAAAAAGTGTAGGTAAAAGTTAAACGGGTGTTTGAATTTTGTCAATCATTTAAGCTAAATAGCTATTATTTGCGTTAGAACAGTTAAGGAGGTTTTAAGTTGTTCAAGGTTACTTAAGGTTATCTGGGCATTAAAAAACCCAGCTTAGCTGGGTTTTTAGTGACTTTAAGATAGCGGTTAAATTAGAAGTCTTCTAACATATACTCTAGCGAGTCTTCGTAAACTCTGAGCTCCTTTTCGAGTTGAAACCTATCTTTAAGTTGCTCAATCTCACGCCATTTTCTTTTTTTACTCGGCGTAGACTTTGCTTTTGCGGGTTGACTAATTGATTCTAATACTTGGTTTAAATTATCCATAAAAGTACCCCTTAATAGACTTTGAATGGTAAAACACAAATCAACTGCCCCTTTTTAATATCATATTTTTTAAACGATGCAAATAAAAAACGCACAATTTAGTTAAAAATTGTGCGTTTAAAAGAAAATTGCTAAAAGCTTGAGCGGAGTATTAACTCCTTATAATAGCTCTGCTAATTGCTTTTCTAACTTAACTTGATCGATAGCAAAATTACGAATACCTTCACTAAGCTTTTCTGTTGCCATAGCATCATCATTCATTTGCCAGCGAAATTGTGCTTCAGTTAATGGCGCATCGTTAGATTTTTGTACTTCACCGGCTTGTAGTTTTTTCTCTACTTGTGCTGTACTTTGTGATAATTCATCCATTAACTGTGGGCTTATAGTTAATCTATCACAACCCGCTAGTGCTAATACTTCGCCAGTATTTCTAAAACTAGCGCCCATCACTACAGTATTATAACCCTGTGCTTTATAGTAGTTATAAATGCTCGTAACAGAAACCACTCCAGGATCTTCATCACTAGGGTACTCAGTACGGCCAGTATCTTTTTTGAACCAATCAAGAATACGGCCAACAAAGGGAGAGATAAGGTATGCGCCTGCTTCAGCACAAGCTCTTGCTTGCGCAAAACTAAATAACAATGTCAGGTTACAGTTAACACCTTCTTTTTCAAGTTGCTCAGCAGCCTTGATACCTTCCCACGTTGAAGCAAGCTTAATTAAAATACGGTCATTGCTAATGCCTGCTTCATTATACATAGCCATCAATTTGTGAGCTTTTTCGATTGAAGCTTGAGTGTCAAAAGATAAACGAGCATCTACTTCTGTTGAGATACGGCCAGGCACTGTTTTTAAGATTTCTAAACCAATCAAAACAGAAAGCTTATCTGCTGCATCAATAACTTGCTGTGCGGCATTGTTTGATTGCTCTTTTGCCCAAGCTACAGAGTCAGTTAATAATTGTTGATAACTTGGTAAAGCCGCTGCTTTTAACAAAAGCGATGGGTTAGTGGTAGCGTCTTGTGGTTGAAATTTAGCAATGGCTTCTATGTCACCTGTATCGGCAACCACTGTGGTCATTTGCTTTAATTGCTCAAGCTGAGAAGGGGAATTTGTCATGACAATACCTTTAATTTTACCAGAAATAATAAATTGATGAGTTTAGCTGATGAAATATTACTACATAAAATACAAAATGTACGCTTTAAATGTAAATATGTTATAAGTTTTCGTGATTTTTGTTTATTAAGTCACGCCATTAGCAAAATATTTCTAAAGTCACCATGCAGGGCGGTGGTTTAAGTTTACTCTGTGGTATAGTGATGTTATAAAAATACCACCTCAAAGAATGAACTTTTATATTATGCTACTTGTTGTTTCTCCCGCTAAAAAACTTGATTTTGATACCCCAATTGTTACCAGCGAATATAGTCAACCGACACTGCTTGAGCACAGTCAGGCACTAATCGACGAATGTGTAAAGCTGAGTCCAGATCAAATTGCTTCCTTAATGAAGTTAAGTGATAAACTCGCGGGTTTAAATGCTGCTCGTTTTGGTGAATGGTCATTACCTTTTACTCCTGATAATGCTCGCCAAGCGGTACTGGCTTTTAACGGTGATGTATACACAGGCTTAGATGCCAACTCATTTAGTGATGGCGACTTTGCTTTTGCTCAACAGCATTTTCGTATCCTTTCCGGTCTGTATGGTTTACTAAAACCGTTAGATTTAATTCAAGCTTATCGATTAGAAATGGGCACAAAACTTGAAAACAGCCGTGGTAGTAATTTGTACCACTTCTGGGGTGATATTATTACTAATGAAGTTAACCAAGCACTTGCCGAACAAGGCGATAAAGTGTTAATTAATTTAGCCTCAACTGAATATTTTAAGTCAGTTAAAAAGAAAGGTTTGAATGGCGAAATTATCACGCCACAATTTAAAGACTGGAAAAATGGTCAATATAAAATGATCAGCTTTTTTGCCAAAAAAGCGCGGGGCTTAATGGCAAGGTATATCATTCAAAATCAAATCACCGATGTTGAACAAATTAAAAACTTTGATTTAGCGGGCTATCAATTTAGTCCTGATTTAACTCAAGGTAATGATTGGGTGTTTACCCGCAAAGAGGCGTAAATGATTCGTCTTTATTTTGTTTGTGAGTTTTGCTGATATGTTTATTGGAAATAATACTGTCATTAGCCCATGTACAGGGCAATGTGGTTTAGATGAAAACGATATCTGTAAAGGGTGTTATAGAACTTCATCAGAGATCACTAATTGGGTGAATAAGTCTCAAGATGAAAAGATAGATATAGTCATTAGATGTAAAAAAATGATGGCTCAAGATTGAACTACCCTTTAAAAGCACCAGAACTTTATTAAATCTCAATGACAGCAATGCTCAAAGTAAATAGTCGCTTTTTAAAGGGTAATCACGATCCTTATTCGGTCGTTAGAATCACTCGTTTTAAAAAACACTTTGTAGGTAAATAAGAATATTCCTTATCAAAATATCAAACGTCAACTTTCTGCTTATACAGCGGAAATAAATTTAATCACACTTTGGCGCACACTGCGCCTTAGAATTTTATTCTATTTTTCCCAAACTATTTTAAAAATGCATACTTAGATTAGATACCTTAATATGAAGTCATAAAAAATAATAAATTGAAAAAATAGGAAGGGAAATGCTAGAACTGCATAGTTTTCATCGGATTTGGTGTTTAGCAAAGTTTGAATTAGTTCGAATGTTTTTAACTAAAAGGGGAGGGATTGCCTTAGCTGCTTTTGCAACGGCTTGGTTTCTTATTCTTTATTACGCCATCAGTACTGCCGTTGACTTGGTATCTTCTGACATTTTTATCACTATTGCCCATCAAATTATAAGTGCCGCAGGCATGAGAGAACTCCTTAGTTGGCGAGTGGCTGAACTGTCAGTATTTTGGGTAATGGCAGTGTATTCATTCCCTATTTTTTCTTTAGTTGCGGCAAGTGATCAAACTTGTGCAGATCGCAGCAGAGGAACTTTACGGTTTATTGCTTTGCGGGCAACAAGGGCTGAAATCTTATTTGGTCGGTTTTTGGGACAAGTACTCATTTTGGCTATTTTAATTGCCTGTGCACTTATTGCTACTGTACTAATGGCAAGTTATAGAGATGCGAGCTTATTTTTTGTTGGTTTAGTAAAATCATTGTATGTATTTAAAAATATTCTCATTGCGGTAATGCCATTTATTGCTTTAATGGCATTTATTAATAGTTTTATTCGTTCAGCTCGTTTAGCTATTGTTGTTAGCTTTTTATTTTTTGGTTTGACTCCTACCTTGATAGCTTTTATTGAATATAAGTTGGGGCTCAATACTTATTTAACTTACCTTATTCCAGGTGTGCAGTTAAGTGATGTGATCAACCAAAGAGACTTACTTTTTAATGAGTACTTTATTCCCTTAGCTCAAGTTTGTGGTTACTTACTCGTAGGAAATATTATTATGAAAAGGAGTTCATTATGAGTGCTTTGATTCAAGTTAAGGGACTTAATAAGTATTTTGGCGACAAACAAGCGCTTAATAATGTGAGTTTTGACATTGAAAAAGGTGCGCCTGTTGCACTAGTTGGCCCTAATGGCGCAGGTAAAACAACGTTATTTAGTATTTTATGTGGTTATATACAACCAAGTTCGGGTAGCGTTGAGGTATTTGGGGCGCTTCCAGGTAGCAGTGCAACATTCGGCCGGTTAGCCGCATTACCACAAGATGCACAACTAGACCCTCGTTTTTCGATTGCCCATCAATTGATTTTTTATGGTCAATTACAAGGTTTTGATAAAAAGAAGAGTATGTTTGAAGTTGATCGCACCCTTGAATTAGTGGGCTTATCTGAGGCTTTAAATGAAAAACCTGATGCGTTATCCCATGGTATGAGAAAGCGGGTGACTATAGCACAAGCCTTGATAGGTACGCCTGATATTGTGATGCTTGATGAAGCGACCGCTGGGCTTGACCCATTACATGCAAGAGAAATAAGACAATTAGTCGCCTCTTTATCTAGTGATGTTACCTTTATATTGAGTTCTCACGATTTAAATGAACTAGAACGTTTATGCCAGCAAGTGCTTTATTTGGATGAAGGGGTATTACATCGCCATAAAACCCTAGCGAATGATATTGACCATAGTTACTTTACCTTACGTATGGAAAAACAAGAGTCAGGGTTAATTGATGGATTAAAATCAATTGAACAAGTAGTTGATGTAGTGAACTCTCAAGACAGAGAATACCTGATCAGCGTACGACAAAACTTAGATAATACGCCTATAGATATCCAAATTTTACAAATGTGTCATCAACAAAAGTGGTCATATCGAGAATTAATAAACGGTAAAACGTTGGAGAATCAACTGTTTTGATAATCATTACTGTGTTTTTATCAACTTTCATATCACTGCTAAGATAGACAAAAGCTTACTTTTTATGTGTTAGGGGAGTACCTTGGACTTTTAATCGTGATTTTGAGGGAACTGTGTGGTTAAAGCTCCTGTTTATAGCAGCTATTACTGGCTAGTTGATAAGGTATTGAACAGTAGGTTATTAACCAGAAAAGACTGGGAAATTTATAGCTTATTATATTAATATATTCTAATGTTATTATAAGTTTTGAATGTTTACCCCTAAAAACTTCAAAAATTAATCATATCAGTGTCTACACAATAAAGAGTATTATCTGTGAAACTAATGAGTGCTAATTCTGTATTTATAAAGTATTTATTTATTATCATACTCTTGTTTACAAGTTCTTCTGTTGCATTCGCGTTAAACTTAACAAGTGATGCTAGTCAGTTCATTAATCGAATATCACCTTCAGAGGGACTAACACAAAGCTATGTGACTAAAACTGTCCAAGATGAAGAAGGCTTTATTTGGATAGGAACTCAGATGGGACTTAATCGATATGATGGTTACAACATCAAGGAAATAAAAGGTCCTAATAAAGTGTTTGAAAAAGGGATTATTTCAACACTTTTTATTGATGAAAAAGGCTTTCTTTGGGTCAGTACTGAACACTCAGGGCTTTACCGAATGAATACGACCACTTTTGCTAGCGAGCAATTCTTTAGTGGTAAAATTGAACCTGATGATAAGTCCTATTCTCAAGTTTCAGTGATCAAACAAGGGCGTGATGATACCTTGTGGCTTGGTATTTCTAATAACTTATATCAGTTAGAAATTGCTTCACAAAAGCTTACTCATTACCTTACGCTTGAAACTGAAGATGATATTGTCAGAGATATTTATATTGAAGGCGACTCTCTATATTGTGCATCTTCTGATGGACTGTATAAAGTAGCCATTAAGACTGGTCAGTCAGAGTTGATTCCACATCGCCCTTCAACAGTCAAAAGTATAGATAGTGCTAATACCAAATTACTCATTTACGATAACCAGCTTGGTTTGTTAGTTGGAACTGTTGATGGGCTATATAGCCTGCCAAGACCTGACTCTAATACCGATGATATGGCTATGCCTCAACTGCTTATTCCTAATTTAAATATTTGGGATATGATTTGGATGAATGGTTATTATTTTGTTGCAACAGATCAGGGGCTTTATCGCTTTAATCCAACAACTCTCGAACTGACTTTTGTTCTTAATTTTAGTGAGTCGATATATAGAACAACTGATAATAATATTCTTGACATATTTCAAGATAGGTCAGGCAACATGTGGCTAGCATCAAAATCACAAGGTGTGATGATTTGGTCACCATTGACCACTCGCTTTGGTCATGTCGGTACTACAACTAAATCCAAACTGAGTAATGAAAATGTTTGGGCAATTCATCAGGATAATAGCGGCACTATTTGGGTTGGAACAAACAATGGTATTAACGAATTACAGTTTGATAGTGGCAAAATTACAGCATACTTAACGGTTGATGACTTAAAGAAAATAAGGGGAATGCAGGTTGTCAGGAATATCTTTGCTAATTCCACAGATGATAATTTACTCTGGGTGCTTAATGATGAAGGTTTTTTCCTTTTTGATAAGACAACAGGTGTAGCAAGAGAGCCTTACTTCACCAAGGAAGCCAAAAATATTATCCAAGATAAGTGGCTCAGCGGGCTATTCGTTATTGATAATGAAAATATTTTCTTTTTCAATGAAAGTGGTCACCTTCATTACAACTCAACAACAGGAGAAATTAATAGGCTAACTGAGCTTGATCAATTCACTGATGTGGATTTAAGCTGGTCATTCATAGGGCGCCTTCCTGACAAGGATCATACTGTTCTTTTAGCTACCTCTGGTCACTTGTATCAATATGACTGGCTTAGTAAAAGCGTATCATTAATTTATAAGGTTAAAAACTATCAGCAACAGTCTTTTGATACAGTAGACAACTGGGTAATTGATAAAAATAATACCCTCTGGTTGGCAATGACTGGAGAGGGGCTGATAGGATTAGATTATGATACATTTGATGAGAAGTATCGATTTGATGCGAGTAACCAGTTAACAACAAATAATATATATAGCTTGCAACTTGATGAGTTTGGTAACCTTTGGTTTAGCTCTCAGTTAGGGATCTTCTATTTAGATATCGATACGCTTCATATTGAAAATTTTGTTTCAAGTGATGGACTACATTCTAATGAGTTTAACGGCTATGCTTTCACTAAACTTAAAGATAATCGTTTAGTTTTTGGCTCTCAATCTGGGATAACAGTATTTTCTCCCAAAGAGTTTCAAAAAAAATATATAAGTAAAGAAAACTATCGTGTATCTCTAACTCATATGAGTCTGATATCTGATAAAAGAGAGCTTAAAAAGCTTCATGGCCGAGCTGCTATAGAACTTGAACATGATGATATTGGCTTAAAGTTGCAGTTTTCTACTTTACAATTTTTTAAGCAAGCTCAAACGACATATAACATTGAATTGTTCGGTCCATCACCATTATCTTTTTCAAATTATGAATCAAACGAATTACTCATTCCTAAGCTTGATGCGGGCGAGTATAAACTTAAAATAACAGCAACAAACCCACAGACAGGGATAACTAGCCTGCCTTTATCTTTAAAAATACACTCAAAATTTGCTCCTTGGGCTTCACCAAAAGCAAAATTAGGTATTTTTATGATTCTTGCCTCTATTTTAGCTGTTTATTTTTATAATCGGAGACTTAGAAAAATAGAACTAATTGAAGCACACGATGAAGCCCAATCGAGTAAGGAGCAAATGCAATTAGCTTTAAAGGGAAGTAATAGTGGAGTTTGGGACTACCAAATTCTTGAAGATAAGGTCTATGAAGAAAGAGTGGGGCAGGAATTAGGATATTCTTACTTACGCAAAGCTGTTTCAATGAAAGAGCATGCGTTATTGATTAAACCGGAGCAATTTAGTCAGTTAAAACTGAAATGGAAAGACTTTATAAATGGTATCGATGATAACTGGGATGTATCCTATCAAATGAAGTCGAGTAAAGGGGAATGGTATTGGTATCGAGATGTGGGGCGCGTTATTTCTCGTGATGTTAAAGGTTTACCGACAAGAGTTTCAGGCACTTATACTAATATTACTCAGACAAAAGTAAATGAAGCTCAGGCTATTCTCTTTGGTGAAGCATTTAGTCAGATAAATGATTGGGTGCTTATTTTGGATGTTGCAATGCAACCCGTCACTACTAATGAAGCTTTTATGAAAGCTTTTGGACTAGATAATATTTCCATTATTCCCTCTTTAAAACTTATTCTTTCGAAGCTTGGTGAGCAAAAATACCAAAAATTTAAAGAAATCATAGAACAAATAAAACCCAAGGCTAGTTGGCAAGGTGAGGAGGTTATTGAAACAGCAACTTCTGATAAGCACCCAGTATTAATAAAAATAAATGCGATAGCTAAAAACCAAAAAATTTCACACTATGTTATTGTTATTTCAGATATTACAATGCAAAAGCATGCTGAAGAAAAGCTTCGACATTTGGCTCATTATGATTACTTGACTGATTTGCCTAATCGAAAGTTGATTTTAGAGATGTTAGAAGAAAAAGTTAAATTTCCGGAAAAACAGTGTGCATTATTTTTTATTGATTTAGATAAATTCAAACAAGTTAATGATTTATACGGTCATGTTGTTGGCGACAATCTCTTAAAATTTGTTGCAAAAACATTGGTTGGTTGTGTTAAACATTATGATATTGTCGCTCGTCAAAGTGGCGATGAGTTTATGATTTTATTTGATAGTTATAATTCTATTGATGATTTAAGCCACATTGCTCAGCGAATTAATACAAAACTATCAAAGCCTATTGTTATAGAAGGTAACCATTTAAATATTACTTCCAGCATAGGTATTTCAATATTCCCAAATGACTCTCGCAGTGCGACAGGTTTAATTAAAAAAGCCGACTTGGCTATGATACATGCAAAGCAAGAAAGTAGAGGAAATTTTCAATTCTTTACTAGGGATATGAATGAAAAAGCCCACCAAAGACTTTTTCTTGAAAATGAGTTGAGAAAAGCTTGTGATTCAAAATGTTTTACTAATTTTTATCAACCAATTGTTAATCAAGTTCAAGAAAAAGTTATTGGATTTGAACTCTTACTTCGATGGCAGCATGAAGGTGAAATGATATCACCAAGTATATTTATTCCCATTGCTGAAGAAATAGGGCTTATTTCCCAAATGACAGAAGATGCAATAGATCAGGCTCTTGCTGACTATTGTTTATGGAAAGATGAATTTCCTGAGAGCTATATTTCTGTCAATTTATCTCCAATACATATTCTGCAAGAAGGTTTAGGTAATACAATAGATATGTTATTAAACAAGCACCAGTTGCCAGCAAGCACCTTACGCCTTGAAATTACAGAAGGTACACTACTAGCTGATTTAGATGTCGCAATGACTCGATTGAATGAGTTGCAATCTCAAGGTTTCAAATTGCTGCTTGATGACTTTGGTACTGGCTATTCATCATTAACTTACTTAAGTAAGTTTCCGGTTAATGTATTAAAAATAGATAAAAGTTTTGTTTTAAATTTAAAAACTAATCCGATGAACAAACCAATAATAAAATCTATTATATCATTAGCTAATAATCTTGGCCTTTCATGTATTGCTGAGGGTGTTGAAACAAAGTCGCAGCTTATGTATCTACAGGGCTTGGGCTGTGAAGCCATTCAAGGCTTTTATTTTTCAAAGCCATTACCTGTTGAAGAAGTCATGTTATCCGCTAAAAATATATTCAAAGAAGCTACGAACCAGTAGCTGTAATCGATTAGAAGTATGCACTACTTGTTATTAAACGAGTTAACTACACAAGTGTAGTGGTATACTGAATTTTAAGTTAAAAACTGGTTTGAATATTCACCGGGTGACACATGACCAAGATCAACTCATTGGAGAAAAAAGTGGACTATCTTGATATAAATAAACAGGCTTGGGATAAGCGAACAAAAGTTCATGTAGATTCAAAGTTTTATGATGTTGAATCCTTTATGAATGGTCAGTCATCACTTAATACTATTGAGCTTGAGCAACTAGGTGATGTCGAAGGAAAAAGGCTTTTACATCTTCAGTGCCATTTTGGCCAAGACACTTTGTCTTGGGCTAGACAAGGTGCAGTTGTTACTGGGGTAGACTTGTCAACAGAGGCAATTGCTCAAGCTAACAAGTTAAAATCAATGTTGGGATTAGAAGCAACTTTTATAGCTGATGATATTTATCAATTTGGCGCAAGAAACATTGATAAATTTGATATCGTCTATACTTCATACGGTGTGCTTTGTTGGTTGCCTGACCTTAATCATTGGGCAAAAATTATTGCAGATTCCTTAGTGGTAGGTGGTGAATTTCATCTTGTCGAGTTTCATACCTTTAATGATTTATTAAGCGGTTATTCTTATTTTCCTCAGTCTAAACCCGACATCGAAGATGAGGGGACGTACACGGAAAATTGTGATGGAATAAAATCAACAATGCTGACTTGGCCGCACTCATTGAGTGAGGTGATTAATGCTTTAATTTCAGCGGGTTTGAAAGTTGAGCATTTTAAAGAGCACCCATTTAGCCCCTATGATTGTTTTGAAGGTTTAGAGTACCTTCCTGAGCATGGCTATCAATTGCTACATAAAGAGCAACAGGTTCCCTTAGTGTATTCAATTAAGGCTCGAAAAGTGGACTAACTAATTTGGTAGGTTTATTTGATGTAGCTCATAGCTGTTCTGCAAATCAGCTATGAGCTAGTTAAACTTTAACTTTTGGCTTTGGTTTTTTTAGCCTTTTTCTTAGCCTGCTTTTTGGCTTTAGCTTTTTTCTGAGATGTGGTTAATTTAACTTTTGCTTTTTTATTGGCAACACGCGCTTCTTTATGTTTTGGACGAAGTTCATCAATAACTCTGCGTTGTAGGCGCTCATCTTGATAACGTTCAATTTTGCCGATAACCGCCATGTCATGGGCTTCAACTAAAGATATTGCTGTACCCTTTAAACCAGCGCGACCTGTACGGCCAATACGGTGAATATAAATATCTACTTTGCGCGGCATATCGTAGTTTATTACGTGGGTAATATCATCAATATCTAAGCCACGGGCAGCAACATCGGTTGCTACTAATATTTTAATTTCACCACTTTTAAAGCGTTCTATTGCTTTGTTGCGCTTATCTTGTGGCATTTTGCCTTCAAGCCATACGCAAGGTAGCTCCTCGGCGTAGAGCTTGCCTGATAAGTATTGTACGGTTTCGCGTTTGTTGGCAAAGACTACAGTACGTTCAACACCTTCTTGTTTTAAGGTGTTTACTAATAAATTCAGTTTATGATGAGTACTGTCTGCAAGATGCATCCATTGATGAATTTTTGCTTTTTCTTTACGGGACGGGTTTGATTCTAAAAATGCTGGTTCATCAAGGACTTCTTTAGCAAAACGAATGACACCTGCACCTTCTAATGTGGCAGAAAATAGCATAGTTTGTTTACGCCAGCGCGCTTCAGCAGCAATGCGGTTGATGGTTTCTCTAAAACCCATATCTAACATTCTGTCGGCTTCATCAAGAATAAGAATTTCAATTTCTCGAGTATCAAACTGTTCGTTATCAATATACTCTAGCAAGCGTCCTGGAGTAGCAACCAACACATCGGTCGTGCTGGTTAAAATATCATTGTGACTGCCATAGTTAACACCACCTGTGATCACGCCTGTTTTGATCTTAGTAAGTTCCGTTAATTGCTCACAGTCTTGACCAATTTGAATAGCAAGCTCACGAGTAGGTGTTAAAATCAATACCCGTGGAAACCCCGGCTGTGTACGCGGATAATCTAATAGATGTTGAGCTACTGGCAATAAAAATGCAGCAGTTTTGCCAGTTCCTGTTGGTGCAGATGCCAAGATATCTTTTCCTGTCATTGCTTCAGGGATCACTAATTCTTGAATAGAAGTAGGTTTGCTAAAGCCTGCTTTTTTTACACTGGCTAATAATTCAGAGTCAAGTTCAAATTGCTCAAACATAAAGTATGGTTCACTAAAGTTGGGGGTTTACAAAGATGGTGCTAATTATAGTGGTTTTATTGGTGTAAGTAACTAAATAACCTGAACTGGGCTTAATAAATATTCACTTAATGGTAATTTACCGTTTTAAGTGAAATGAATAAACGCTAGCTATTAGTTATCAATGTTACAATTCACTGTATTGAGTGAGTATTTGTTCACACCATTGATTGATGCGATCTTCACTGAGATCGTATTGGTTGTCTTCATCAAGTGATAAACCAACAAACTGCGCTTTATCTTCGGTGAGTGCTTTTGAGGCAGAAAACTCATAACCTTGGTTCGGCCAGTAACCTATTATATTGGCACCTTGCGCTACAGCTTGATCATGCAACATGCCTAGTGCATCTTGAAACCAGTCGGTATAACCTATTTGGTCGCCCATGCCGTAAATGGCAACCACTTTATTAGTTAGGTCAAGTGTTGCTATATCTTCCCAACATGACTCCCAATCTTCTTGTAACTCGCCATAGTCCCAAGTAGAAATACCAAAAATGATGAGGTCGTAATCTAAGCAATACTTTAATGGTTCGTCCTTGATGTTATGTAACTCAACAAGTTCAGCGCCAATGGTTTCTTGAATTTTTTCTGCTGCAATTTCTGTGTAGCAGGTTGTTGAACCATAAAATAAGCCGATTTTCATATAAGTTTGCCTAAAAAATATTGATATACAAAATTGTGGGCGATTTTAGCAAAGGCATTTAGTACAATCCAACCTAATTAAAAATTAAATACCTATTCAGATGTCAAAAGTTATTGCAGTTTGTGTAATTTCATAATCACTGAAACGGTCTGTTATTGTGAACAAATACATAATTTAGGAAGTAAGTATGTTTAAAAAAGCTTTTGTTGCCGCTACGCTGGCGTTAGCAGCAACAGGTATCTATTTTTCAATGAATGACAGTGCTATTGCTGAAACTCCCGCAGCAAGCGCTAAGCATGATCCTACGCAATTAAATGAAGCGCTGTTGAAAGCGAAAATTAAAAGCAAATTAGGTTTAGACGTTGAAAAAGTTGAAGCAACGCCTGTACCGGGAATCGCACTACTTATCACTAATCAAGGTTTGTTTTATTCTAGCTATAATGGTGACTACTTTATTCAAGGTAAAGTATATAGCTTGGTGAATGATGTAACTGATATATCTGAAAATAGCTTAGCTAAGCTGCGCATAGAAGGTATGGAAAAGTTTAAAGACGACATGATTGTTTATAAAGCTAAAGATGAAAAGCATGTTGTTACCGTATTCACCGATATCACCTGTGGCTATTGCCGCAAAATGCACAAACAAATGGATGATTATAATGCCCGCGGCATTACTTTCCGTTATTTAGCTTATCCGCGTGCAGGCATTACAGACCGTACAGGTAACTTTACCCAAGGCTTTAAAGATTTACGTTCGGTTTGGTGTGCCGAAGATCCAGAAGCGGCGATGACCAGTGCTAAAAATAGTCAAAAAGTTGCTTACCGCGTTTGTGATAAACCTATCGAAGAAGAATTTCATTTTGGACGTCAAGTAGGTGTTAACGGCACACCAGCAATCATGCTGGCTAATGGTATGATGGTGCCGGGTTATCAACCACCGGCACAACTAGAGCAGCTGTTAAATAACTTATAGTTTACTTATATGACTACCTCTATATTGCGTCGAGAAATTGTTGCGGTTGAACATTTACCTGATGACTTGCCAAAAGTCATTAAGCAAATTTATGCCAGCCGAGGTGTTGGTTCTGCTAAAGAACTTGATCATCAAGTAGGAAACTTATTGGGCGTTGATGGAGAATCTGCGCCATTAAAAGGCTTAACGCAAGCTTGTGAGATTATTTTTTCAGCACTAAACAACAATTTAGCTATTGTCATTGTTGGCGATTTTGATGCTGATGGTGCAACGAGCACAGCATTAATGGTTTCAGCTTTAAACATGTTTGGCAGCAAAAATCACAGTTTTATTGTACCAAACCGTTTTGAATATGGTTATGGTCTCACTCCTGAAATTGTTGATATTGCTGCTCAACAAGGTGCGCAAGTATTAGTCACGGTTGATAACGGGATAAGCTGTATTGCCGGTGTAGAGCGGGCAAAATCTTTAGGTTTGCAAGTGATTGTCACTGATCATCATTTACCGGGCAAAGTAACACCTAAAGCGGATGCGATAGTTAACCCCAACCAAGTAGGCTGTCCTTTTGCTAGTAAAGCGCTAGCCGGCGTAGGTGTTGCCTTTTATTTAATGCTTGAGCTAAGAAAATATTGTCGAGAAAAAAACTATTTTGCTCAGCAAGGCATTGCTGAGCCAAACATTGCTCAATTGCTTGATTTAGTTGCTTTGGGCACGGTTGCCGATGTTGTCTCACTTGATACCAATAATCGTATTTTGGTTGCTCAGGGTTTAAAACGCATTAGGGCAGGGCAAACGCGTCCGGGTATTCAAGCGCTAATTGATATTGCTAAGCGTGATCAAAGCCAACTTGTTGCCAGCGACTTTGGTTTTGCTTTAGGTCCACGAATTAATGCGGCCGGCCGTTTAGACGATATGGCGTATGGTATAAACTGTTTACTTGCACCCGATTTGGCTACCGCACGTGTGATGGCGAGCGACTTGGATGACCTGAATAAGGCTCGTCGTGAAATTGAGCAAGGCATGCAAGTTGAGGCTGAATCAGTTTTAACCTCGTTAAATTTTGAACAAGATAATCTACCTAGCGCCATTGCTTTATATCAGTCTGATTGGCATCAAGGTGTTATTGGAATTGTTGCAGGTCGATTGAAAGAGAAGTTTCATCGTCCCTGCATTGTTTTTGCCAATGGCAGTGACAATGATGATGCCAATGTCGAAATTAAAGGCTCAGCACGCTCTATTAGTGGCTTGCATATTCGAGACTTACTTGAGCACATATCCAGTCAACACCCTGAGTTAATTGTTAAATTTGGTGGCCATGCAATGGCGGCAGGCTTATCTATAAAAGCGCAAGACTTTAATAAATTCCAGCAAATATTTAACGATATAGCTCAGCAATGGCTAACAGAAGAACACCTTCAATCGATATTACTGAGTGATGGTGAGCTGCCTACTAACAACATGACAATAAATTTTGCTCAGCAGTTGCGCAATGCAGGCCCTTGGGGGCAAAACTTTCCAGAGCCTTTATTTGATGATGTATTTACTATAGTGCAGCAACGACTTGTCGGTGAAAAACATCTTAAATTAGTGGTGCAAAAATCAGGACAAGTGTTTGATGCTATCGCCTTTAATATTGATGTCAAAGCTTGGCCTAATACTAATGCTGAAAAAGTGCAGTTAGCTTATCAATTAGATATCAATGAATTTCGCGGTAAACGCAGCGTGCAGTTGATGGTAAAGCATATTGCTTTAGCGAACTAACCTATTACAAAATCATATTGAAACCAAAGCAAAACTAATGCAATAGAGGGCAAAACCCCCTAAGAAAAGCGTTTATTTGCCCGACTAATTAAGCTACAATGCCCGACTATTTTTTAGCTGTGAAACTCATTAAAACGGCACGTTAAAGACTTATGTTTGAAATAAACCCTATCCTAAATAAAATAAAAGAAATTCGTGAGCGCGCAGACCTTCTTAGGGGGTATCTTTGACTATGACGTTAAAGCAGAGCGTTTAGTTGAAGTAAGTCGAGAATTAGAATTACCAGAAATTTGGAATGAACCCGAGCGTGCGCAAGCATTAGGTAAAGAGCGTAGTGACCTTGAAGCGGTTGTAAATACAATTATTGAACTTGAGTCGGGTTGTGAAGATATTGAAGGCTTAGTTGAGCTGGCGGTTGAAGAAGAAGATCAGGACACTTTTGATGACGCACAAACTGAAGCCGATTCACTAGATGCCTTACTAGTTAAATTAGAGTTTCGCCGTATGTTCTCAGGCGAGCAAGATAGCAATAACTGCTACCTAGATATTCAGTCAGGCTCTGGCGGTACAGAAGCACAAGACTGGGCAGAAATGCTAATGCGTATGTATTTACGTTGGGGTGAAGCACACGGTTTTAAAACTGAAGTGGTTGAAGTAACTGATGGTGATGTTGCTGGTATCAAAGGCTGTACCATTAAATATACTGGCGAATACGCCTATGGTTGGTTACGTACCGAAACCGGAGTGCATCGTTTAGTGCGAAAATCACCTTTTGATTCATCGGGGCGACGCCACACTTCATTTGCTTCGGCGTTTATATACCCAGAAATAGATGACAATATCGAAATTGATATTAATCCTGCAGATTTACGTACCGATACTTTCCGTGCATCGGGCGCAGGTGGTCAGCATGTTAATAAAACTGACTCGGCAATTCGTATTACTCACGAACCTACAGGGGTTGTGGTGCAATGTCAAAGTGACAGATCACAACATAAAAACCGTGCTAGTGCGATGAAAATGCTTAAAGCTAAGTTATTTGAATTAGAAATACAAAAGCAAAATCAAGACAAGCAAAATTTAGAAGATGGTAAATCAGATATCGGTTGGGGTAGTCAAATTCGCTCTTACGTACTTGATGATAGCCGCATAAAAGATTTAAGAACCGGTGTTGAAAATCGCAACACCCAAGCCGTTCTTGACGGTGATTTAGATAAATTTATTGAAGCCAGCTTAAAATCTGGTTTATAGAAAAAGTTAATATTAAGGTAGAAAGTAACCATGAATGATAAAGTTCAACAGGCACAACCAGCACAAGATGAAAACAAACTTATTGCTGAGCGCCGTGGTAAGTTAGAAAAAATTCGTGAAAACTGTCCAGCTAACGGTCATCCAAATGACTTTATTCGCAAAGATTATGCTGCAGATCTTCAAGACGTTCATGGTGAAAAAGATAAAGAAACCTTAGAAGCTGAAACCGCTACTTACAGCATTGCTGGTCGTGTAATGGCTAAACGTGGGCCTTTCTTAGTATTGCAAGATATGACTGGTCGAATTCAAGTCTACGCAGCAAAAGATGTGCAAAAAGATATTAAAGCGCGTTGGGGTGTTTTAGATATTGGTGACATTATTGGTGTGACAGGGACATTGCATAAATCAGGTAAAGGTGATTTATACGTTGATATGGCTGAGTATCAGTTATTAACTAAATCGTTACGTCCATTACCTGAAAAATTCCATGGTTTATCAGATCAAGAAACAAAGTATCGTCAACGTTATGTCGATTTAATCACTAATGAAGAAACGCGCAAAACCTTTAAAATGCGCTCACAAATAGTTAATGGTATCCGTAACTTCTTAACATCTCGTGACTTTGTTGAAGTTGAAACACCTATGTTACAAGTGATTCCAGGTGGTGCTACAGCGAAACCATTTCAAACTTATCACAATGCATTAGACATCGACATGTATTTACGTATAGCGCCTGAGCTTTACTTAAAACGTTTAGTTGTTGGTGGTTTTGAGCGTGTGTTTGAAATCAACCGTAACTTTAGAAATGAAGGTTTATCAACTCGTCATAATCCAGAATTCACCATGATTGAGTTCTATCAAGCCTATGCTAATTATGAAGACTTGATGAACTTAACTGAAGACATGCTGCGCACTATAGCTCAAGATGTTTTAGGTACAACGCAAGTACGTAACACCGTTAGAAATAGCGATGGTGAAGTCGTTGAAGAAAAGTTCTATGACTTTGGTCAGCCGTTTGTTCGCTTGTCTATGGTCGATGCTATTCTTAAGCATGCACCACATTTAGATGAAGCGCCATTACGTGATCCTGAAAATAACTTCGACGCGATTAAAGCAATGGCTAAACAAGTTGGCGTTAAAGAAGGCGATGCGGCTAAAGTTTGGGGGCCAGGTAAGTATATTTGTGAAATTTTTGAAGAAGTAGCAGAGCACTTATTAGAGCAACCTACCTTTATCACTGAGTACCCGTGGGAAGTATCACCACTAGCTCGCCGTAATGATGACAACCCATTTATTACCGACCGTTTTGAGTTCTTTGTTGGTGGTCGTGAATTAGCTAATGGCTTCTCTGAGCTTAACGATGCAGAAGATCAAGCGGAGCGCTTTAAAAAGCAAGTTGAAGAGAAAGATGCTGGCGATGATGAAGCAATGCATTTTGATGATGATTACATCCGCGCGCTTGAGCATGGTTTACCACCAACAGCAGGTGAAGGTATTGGTATTGACAGGTTAGTGATGTTATTTACCGACTCACCAACGATTAAAGACGTTATTTTATTCCCTCATATGCGTCCAGAAGCGGAATAAAAAATAAGTTTACACTTGCTGTAAATTGAATTTACCAAAAGCCCATACGATTTTTGTCGATGGGCTTTTTATTTTTTCAGCGATAGCCCTATTATTTTCTTAAAGTTTTAAGTAAATTAAAGAGCTGCAACTAATTAGAATAATTATAAGAATGAGAAGTGTTAATGAAAATATATAGCGAGTTTACCCTATGAGTGTATCAAGAGGCGGCTTTAGCTCGCGTATGGGGTTTATTTTAGCTGCAGCAGGTTCTGCTGTTGGTTTAGGTAATATCTGGGGTTTTCCTACCCAAACTGCCAGTAATGGTGGTGCGGCCTTTGTACTTGTTTATTTAGTGTTGGCGTTTTGTTTAGCTTATCCAGCTTTTATGGCTGAACTACTTATTGGTCGTTTTGGTCAGGCTAATGCGGTGACGTCAATGCAAAAAATGTCTCGTAATTTAGCACAGAAACGCTTTGCATTTATTGTTGGCTTTGGCGGCATTATTTGCGCATCACTTATTTTAAGTTTTTACGGTATTCTCGCGGGTTGGATGATGTCTTTTGCCATAGAGCCGATAACAGAGTTGTTTGGTTTTACCGATGCAGCTAGCTGGCTTACTACACAATCGATATCTAGAGACTTATTGTTTACCATGTTGTTTATGATGCTCACCATTTCAATCATTCGCCGAGGTGTTGAGCAAGGTATTGAGAAGTGGTCAAAACGCTTAATGCCAATGTTAATTGGCTTATTAATTTTGCTAATTATTTATGTCTTTACCCTTGATGGCTCAAGAGAAGGGTTTGTTGCCTATTTAAATCCAGACATTTCGAGAGTTTTTGAACCGAATTTATTGATCAGTGCGTTGGGACAGGCTTTTTTCTCTTTATCACTTGGCACAAGTGTGATGGTAATCTATGGTTCTTATATTTCTAAAAAAGAAAATTTAGTTACCTTGGGTGCTCAAGTTACTTTAATTGATGTTTCCATTGCTTTTTTAGCTGGTTTATTAATCATTCCATCAATGTATGTTGCTCAAGCGCAAGGGGTGGCAATTTTTGCCGATGACGGTAGTTTGATTTCTGGTCCTAATTTAGTGTTTGATGTGTTACCTAGCCTGTTTGATGATATGGGAGCAATAGGGTTATTTGTCGGTTTTGGCTTTTTTATATTGATGTCAATTGCGGCCTTAACATCTTCTATCTCTATGCTTGAAGGGCCCGTGTCTTTTGCGGTTGAGCGTCATAATATTGAGCGTAAAAAAGCAACAACTATTATTGGCTTAGGTATTTTAGCGATAAGTACACTTATCGTATTTAATTTTGAAAGCCTGTTTGGTTTAGTTATCTCCATTTCTACCGTTTACGGGCAGCCTCTTATTGCTATGCTATGTTGTATTTTTGTTGGTTGGATATGGCAGCGTAGTTCAGTACTTGCTGAAATCAAAGAGGGATGTTCAGAAGTTGAGCACACTTTGTTCTGGAAGATCTGGCCTTGGTATACCAAATTTATCTGTCCAAGCGCTATTGCAATTGTATTTTGGCATTCACTGTAGAGTAACACTGAGTAACTACTGTATTCCCAGTATGAAAAGGGCTCAATAACTTTTTAGAGTAAAACTTTGAAAAGTTATCGAGCCCTTTTTATTGCTTTTAGTTCAATAACTTACAAGTCTCCGTTTTTGGTTTTTTCCTAAGAAATAAAAAAAGTTATAAAAAAACTTGATACTGTATGAAGTTACAGTATACTTGTTTCATCAAAACGAAATAACGAAAAAGATTCGTGGAGCAATCAATGAAAGACGATAAAGAAAAAGCACTAGCGGCCGCATTAGGACAAATTGAACGCCAATTTGGCAAAGGTTCAATTATGAAGTTAGGTGATAACAACACTATGGATGTAGAAACCATTTCTACAGGCTCTTTAGGGTTAGATATTGCACTAGGTGCTGGTGGTTTACCTTTAGGGCGAGTTGTCGAAATTTACGGGCCTGAATCAAGTGGTAAAACAACCCTTACTTTAGAGGTGATTGCTCAAGCACAGCGCGAAGGTAAGGTTTGTGCGTTTGTTGATGCTGAGCATGCTCTTGACCCAATTTATGCTGAAAAACTTGGTGTGAATATCAATGATTTATTAGTGTCTCAGCCAGATACGGGCGAGCAAGCATTAGAAATTTGTGACATGTTAACTCGCTCAGGGGCTATTGATATTATCGTGGTTGACTCTGTTGCGGCGCTAACACCTAAGGCTGAAATTGAAGGTGATATGGGTGACTCTCATATGGGTCTGCAAGCGCGTATGTTATCTCAGGCAATGCGTAAGTTAACTAGTAATTTGAAAAAATCAAATACTATGCTGATTTTCATCAACCAAATTCGTATGAAAATTGGTGTGATGTTCGGAAATCCTGAAACTACAACGGGTGGTAATGCTCTTAAGTTCTATGCCTCTGTACGGTTAGATATTCGCCGTATTGGCGCGGTGAAAAACGGTGATGAAATTGTTGGTAATGAAACGCGTGTCAAAGTGGTTAAAAACAAAATTTCACCACCATTTAAGCAAGCTGAATTTCAAATCTTGTATGGTCAAGGTATTAACAATTTAGGCGAGCTAATTGATTTAGGTGTTAAAAATGGCTTTGTTGAAAAAGCTGGCGCTTGGTATAGCTGTAATGGTGAGCGTATTGGTCAAGGTAAAGCCAATGCGGTCAAATATTTAGAAGAGCATCCTGATATGGCTAATGATGTAGATACTAAATTGCGTAATATGTTTTTAGCTAAAAAAGCACCTGTTGAAGCAGAAGCTGTTACTGAATAGTAGCTCACTTTCAATAAGGCTATAGTTTGTAGCTGGTAATATGTATTAAACTCAAAGTGTGTGTCTCAAACTGACTAGCACAATAAAAACGATACTTTAGACGTAAAGTATCGTTTTTTTATTTCTCCCATATATTATATAAAATCGTTTTAGACGTCTATACGTTTAGAAGTTGACATATCTAGCAATCTAAGTAACATTGATACTATGAAATAATTTCTTGCTAGGTTCGTTATTATGCCCATAAAAATTCCTGATCAATTGCCTGCTCTATCTGTGTTAGATAATGAGAATATTTTTGTTATGTCTGAGCACAGGGCTGTTAGTCAAGAAATACGTCCAATGCAAGTGGCTATTTTAAATTTAATGCCAAATAAAATAGAAACTGAAGTGCAAATATTACGCATGCTATCAAACACGCCATTACAAATTAATGTTGAGTTTGTACGCATTCATGCGAATGAATCTAAAAATACTCCCACAGAACATTTAGAAAATTTCTACTGTTTATTTGATGATATTAAACATAAACAATACGATGGCTTAATTATTACCGGTGCGCCATTAGCGTTACTTGATTATTCTCAGGTAAGTTTTTGGGATAAAATTTGTGAAGTGTTTGATTGGGCGGAAAAAAATGTAACTTCTACTATGTTTTCATGTTGGGCGGCTCATGCTGCTTTGTATCATCACTATGGTATTAACCGAAAGCTAAGGGAAAATAAACTCTCGGGTGTTTTTCAGCATCAGCCCTTAGACAGTAAAGAACCATTAACCAGAGGTTTTGATGAGCAATTTAATGTGCCGCACTCTCGTTATGGCTATATTGAAAAAGCTGAATATGAAAAGATTGAGCAACTAAAAATACTGGCAGAATCGAAAGAGGCGGGTGTTTACTTAGTGGCCAGTAAAAATAGACAACAAGTTTATTTAACAGGTCACCCAGAATACGATGCGAGTACCTTACACGAAGAATATCTTAGAGATAGTAAGGTGGAAGAAAATACCGCCATTCCTAAAAACTATTATCAAGATAATAAAGTGAATGATAATCCGCTAAGTTCGTGGCGAAGCCACGGCAGTTTATTATTTACTAATTGGCTTAATTATTATGTTTATCAAATTACCCCTTATCAATTAGATGCAACTAATATTAAAGCAGGGCTTACGTACGAAAAATAACGGTTATCTATGTTAGCGTAAAAAGTTAAATTGCTCGTTAGAAATATGGCTAAAAATAGCGAAATCGCTATCAGTTTAGAATAAAAATATTGGAAAAATCATGAAAAAATCACCTTCTTTTGCACAATTGGAACAACAACTAGCCAATAACATTTTAATTTTAGATGGTGCTATGGGCACCATGATCCAAGCGTATAAATTTGAAGAGCAAGACTTTAGAGGTGAACGTTTTGCTGATTGGCATTGTGATGTTAAAGGCAATAATGACCTATTAGTGATAACGCAACCAGAGGTGATTAAAGCCATTCACCTAGAATATTTAGCGGCAGGCGCAGATATTTTAGAAACCAATACCTTTAATGCGACAACTATTGCCATGGCTGATTACGACATGGAAGAGTTAAGCGCTGAGATAAACTTAAAAGCTGCGCAAATAGCACGTGCAGCAGCCGATGAATATAATGCTAAAACACCTGACAAGCCACGTTTTGTCGCGGGTGTGTTAGGGCCAACTAACCGTACCTGTTCAATTTCTCCTGATGTTAATGATCCTGCATTTCGTAATGTTAACTTTAATGAGCTAAAAGAAGCTTATATTGAATCAACTACTGCGCTGATCAAAGGCGGCAGTGATATTATTCTTATTGAAACAATTTTCGATACCTTAAATGCAAAGGCAGCTATTTTTGCTGTCGAAACGGTATTTGAGCAATTGCAAATTCGTTTACCTGTGATGATTTCGGGCACTATTACCGATGCTTCAGGTCGTACGCTTTCAGGACAAACCACCGAAGCTTTCTATAACTCACTAAGACATGCTAAACCGATTTCTTTTGGTTTGAACTGTGCGTTAGGCCCTGTTGAATTACGCCAATACGTTGAAGAGTTAAGCCGTATTTCAGAGGTTGCAGTATCTGCTCACCCTAATGCAGGCTTGCCTAATGCTTTTGGTGAGTATGACTTTACCGTTGAAGATATGAATAGCCATGTTCAAGAATGGGCTAATTCAGGTTTCCTAAACATTATCGGCGGTTGTTGTGGTACTACTCCTGAGCATATTAAAGGCATGGCTGATACGGTTGCTAAAATAAAGCCAAGAGAAATTAAACCTCGCCCAGTTGCTTGTCGTTTGTCTGGCTTAGAAGCGTTAACCATAGATAGCGAAACGCTATTTGTTAATGTCGGTGAACGAACCAATGTAACGGGATCAGCAATTTTCAAACGTTTGATCAAAGAAGAGAATTACGATCAAGCAATAGCCGTTGCCTTGCAGCAAGTTGAAAATGGTGCACAGATTATAGATATCAACATGGATGAGGGTATGTTGGACTCAAAAAATGCCATGGTGCGTTTTTTGAATTTAATTGCTGGCGAACCAGATATTGCCAAAGTGCCAATTATGATTGATTCGTCTAAATGGGATATTTTAGAAGCAGGGTTACAGTGCATTCAAGGTAAGGGCGTTGTTAACTCAATAAGTTTAAAAGAGGGCGAAGAGAACTTTAGGGCACAAGCTGAATTATTGCGTCGCTATGGTGCTGCGGTTATTGTTATGGCTTTTGATGAAGAAGGTCAAGCAGATACACGGGCACGCAAATTTGAAATCTGTCAGCGTGCTTATCATATCTTAGTGGATGAAATTGGCTTCCCAGCAGAAGATATCATCTTCGATCCAAATATCTTTGCTGTTGCTACAGGTATTGATGAGCATAATAATTACGCCGTTGATTTTATTGAAGCCGTGGCAGATATTAAACAAAACCTGCCTTATGCCATGATTTCAGGTGGCGTATCAAATGTGTCATTCTCATTTAGAGGTAACAATCCGGTACGTGAAGCCATTCATGCGGTATTTCTTTATCATGCCATTAAAAACGGTATGGATATGGGGATTGTTAATGCCGGTCAATTAGCTATTTACTCTGATATTCCTGATAAATTACGCACCGCTGTTGAAGATGTTATTCAAAACACCGATGACGGCGCAACAGAGCGTTTATTAGAAGTAGCGGAAGAGTATCGAGGTCAAGCGGGTACTAAAGACTCAAAAGCTGATCTTGCTTGGCGAGAGCTGCCAGTGAACGAGCGGTTATCTCATTCATTAGTCAAAGGTATTAATGAATTTATTGAAGAAGATACTGAAGCTGCACGTCTTGAAGCGGTTAGACCCTTAGATGTTATTGAAGGGCCATTAATGGCAGGCATGAATACTGTTGGTGATTTATTTGGCGCTGGAGAAATGTTTCTCCCACAAGTGGTTAAATCAGCGCGGGTAATGAAGCAAGCGGTTGCTTATTTAAACCCATTTATTGAAGCTGAAAAAACCGAGGCAAGCTCTAACGGTAAAATTCTACTGGCGACAGTAAAAGGTGATGTTCACGATATTGGCAAAAACATTGTTGGTGTTGTCCTGCAATGTAATAACTACGAAATTATTGATCTTGGCGTTATGGTGTCATGTGAAGATATTTTACGTGTTGCCAAAGAAGAAAATGTAAATGTTATTGGTTTGTCGGGCTTAATAACACCATCGCTTGATGAAATGGTACATGTTGCTAAAGAAATGAAAAGACAAAACTACCAATTGCCTTTGCTTATTGGTGGCGCTACTACATCAAAAGCCCATACAGCGGTTAAAATAGAACCACAATATGAGCATCCAGTCTGTTATGTGTCTAATGCTTCTCGCTCAGTCTCTGTAGTTAGTTCCTTATTATCAAATGAATTACGTGATGACTTTGTCGCCAAGCAAAAAGATGAATATGAACGTGTTCGCGCGCGTCATTATAAAAAAGGGCCACGCTCTAGTTTAATTAGTCTTGAAGAGGCCAGAGTTAATGCAACCAAAATTAGCTTTGAAGACTACACACCGAAAAAACCAAATAAATTGGGTGTCACCGTGCTTGATGGTTTAGATCTTAATGAAGTGCGTAATTATATTGATTGGACGCCATTTTTTATGACATGGCAACTGTCAGGAAAATATCCGCTGATATTACGCCATGAAGTCGTAGGTGAAGAAGCTACCAAGTTATTTAATGATGCCAATGATATGCTTGATGATCTTATTCAGCATGAAAAAGTATCAGCGAAAGCGGTATTTGGTTTATTCCCAGCCCACAGCGACGTTGATGATTTAGTTTTATATAGTGATGAAACACGTAATGATGAATTAATGAAATTGCATCAGTTACGTCAGCAAAGTAAGAAGCCAGCAGGACAATTTAACCGCTGTTTATCGGATTATGTTGCTGATAAAAACTCAGGAATTGAAGATTATGTTGGTGCATTTGCCGTTTCTGCAGGTTTTGGTGTTGATGAGTTAGTCAAAGCCTATGAAGCTAATCATGATGATTATAACAGTATTTTACTAAAAGCCGTTGCTGATAGGCTAGCTGAAGCCAGTGCGGAATATTTGCATGAAAAAATTCGAAAGGAGTACTGGGGTTACGCCATTGATGAAAACTTTAACAATGATGATTTAATCAGAGAAAGTTACCAAGGTATTCGCCCGGCGCCGGGTTACCCAGCCTGCCCTGAGCATACGGAAAAAGGTTTGTTATGGGAATTGCTTAACGTTAAAGAAAATATTGGTATGGAGTTAACCTCAAGCTTTGCTATGTGGCCGGGCGCTGCGGTTAGTGGCTGGTATTTTGCTCACCCAGAAGCTAAGTACTTTGCTGTGGCTAAGTTAGCAAAAGATCAAGTGTTAGATTATGCCGCTCGTAAAGGTATGACTATTGAGCAAGCAGAGCGCTGGTTATCAGCTAATTTGGATTACGAACCAGAATAAATTTACCGTACTGAATTTAAGTAGTAAGTGAATACAATGAGTAGCGAAGATAACAATTCGCTACTCATTTTTTGTGGCCTTGGAAAGTTGTTATTTTACTCTCTTGTTATTTCTCCACTAATCCTGAGCTTGTTTCCCGTCAGTCTTGAGCTTGTTTTCCGTCAGTCCTGAGCTTGTCGAAGGAAGGCTTAAAGTGCCTATCAAAGAAGCTCATTATGGTGTTATTTAAATGCACCTTCACTTTTTTACCGCGCATACTGTGCTTGCTACCCGGGTAAGTCATTAATTCAAACTGTTTGTTTTCATCTTGCAGTGCTTTGATTAATTTAGTGGTATTGGTAAAAAGTACATTGTCATCAGCCATGCCATGATAAACCATTAATGGACCGTTCAAGCCAGCAATATAAGGAAATACGCTCGATTGTTCATAACCAATAGCGTTTGCCGCCGGGTGGTTTAAATAACGCTCGGTATAATGAGTGTCATATAAAAGCCAATCGGTAACTGGCGCGCCACTGACACCTGCTTTAAAGTAATCACCTGCTTTGAACATGGTCATTAACGCCATATAACCGCCATATGAATGACCGTAAATACCTATACGTTCTTTATCAACAAAAGGTAGCGTGTGTAGATACTTAACGCCAGTGATCTGATCCTTAACCTCAACTTGCCCGAGTTCTTCATAAATAGGGAACTCAAAAGCTGTGCCGCGATAATTTGAGCCACGATTATCTAATTGAAAGATAATATAACCCTGTTGCAGCATATACTGAGTAAAGTCAGCGCCTTGCCAGATATTTCTTACTCTTTGAGCGTGAGGACCACCATAAACATTAACAATAACAGGGTACTTCTTACCAGGCCTCATGTCTTTAGGTTTATAAAGTTTGTAGAAAAGCTCTGTTTCACCATCATTTGCTTTTAACGTGCCAAACTTAGGCTGGATAAGGTCATTGTAATAAGGGCTAATAGGGTGGTTATCAGTTACCTTATTTTCTGCTAACCATGTAAGGTGTTCACCGTTTACATTATGTAAGCTAACTTGTTTTGGGGTGGTGATGTTAGAGAAGCTGTCAATGTAACTCTTACCATCTTTGCTAAAGTTGATACTGTGGAAACCATTACGACTGCTTAATCTAGCAACATGCTCAGGTGATTTACCACTTAAAGGTACACGATATAAGTGACGCTCTAATGGAGTATCGGCTCGGCCAGTAAAGTAAATAAGACCTTTTTCTTCATCAATATGCTGTATTTTATCAACTACCCATTTGCCTTTAGTTAGCTGGTTTATTAGCTCACCTTTATTGGTAAAGTGATACAAGTGCTTAAAGCCGTCGCGCTCTGAAGCCCAAACAAACGATTTGCTATCTTTTAGAAAAACTAAATCGTGATGTAAGTTTATCCAATTGGTTGATGTTTCCGTTAGTAAGGTTTTTTGTTTACGCTTTTTAAGGTTATAACTTTTTAATTTTAAGGTTTTTTGATCACGGCTTTGCCATTGATAAGATAAGTTTTTACTATCAGGTAACCATTTTACGCGAGGAATATAGATATCTTTGTTATCACCTGTGTCGATAAAGCGTATTTTTTTCCCTTTGATGTCGCTAACGGCTAGTTTTATTTCAACATTATTCGTACCTGTTGCAGGGTAGCGTTGTTCAATTAAGTCAATTTTTTCAGCATATATTTCATTACGAATAACGGTTTGAACAGGTGTTTCATCAACACGTAAAAAAGCAATATGTTTTTCATCGCCTGACCACCAATAGCCAGTCATTCTGCCCATTTCTTCTTGAGCAACAAACTCACTCATGCCGTTTTTGATATTATTTTTGCCACCATCTGTGGTGAGTTGAGTTTCTTTACCGCTCTCGATGTTAAGCACAAAAATATTCTGACCGCGAATAAAAGAGACAAAGTTACCTTTTGGCGAAAGTTTAGCGTCGGTTTCAAAGGCTTCTGTTTGGGTTAAACGTTTTGCCGTTTGAGTTGCTAAATGATAATAGTAAATATCACCATTTAGCGGGAATAATAATGCACTACCGTCATTAGAAAATTTATACTCCATTATGCCAAAGCCATAAATACGTTGGCGCTCACGGCGAGCTTTTTCTTCATTTGAAAGTACTTCTGTTCCGCTAAATAAGGCTTGAGAGTCAACTAACAACTTATTTTCTTTGCTAGCTAAGTTGTACTCCCATAAGTCATAACGGTTTAGATCGTCTTTTTTACCTTGTAGATAGGTAACACGAGAACCATCAGGTGAAAACTTTAATGATTTTGGTGTTTTACCATTTAAAGAAGGCGAGCTGTAAATGCGCTCTATTGATAATTGTTCTGCTTGAACACTGCTTATATTGCCACTGGCAAATAAAGCTACGGAGCAGCTTAGAGAAAACAGTACTTTTTTAAGGTTTGATTTCATGAAAATATCTTATTTTAAGGAGTTAATTTAAAGGGGGATAGGTTACTTTATTTTTTTAAAACTAAATAACGTCTAATGCGTCACTTAGCTTTTTCACACCTATCACTTCCATCCCCGAAATTTTTTGTTTAGGCATATTATTAAAAGGGACGATTGCACGCTTAAAACCATGCTTTGCCGCTTCATTGATACGCTCTTGACCACTAGGCACAGGGCGAATTTCACCTGATAAGCCTACTTCGCCAAAAATAACTAAATCTTGTGGTAGAGCATTATCTTTAAAGCTTGAAACCAATGCAAGGATCAAGGCCAAATCTATACTGGTTTCGGCTACTTTGACACCGCCGACAACATTAATAAAAACGTCTTGATCATTTAACTGTAATCCACCATGGCGATGCAAAATAGCCAATAACATAGACAAACGATTTTGATCGGCACCAACGGCTACACGTCTTGGATTACCAAGTGCCGAATGATCAACCAAGGCTTGAATTTCAACTAATAGAGGGCGGGTACCTTCCCATAATACCATTACTACACTGCCGGGTGTTTGCTCTTCACTACGGCTTAGAAAAATTGCTGAAGGATTTTTAACTTCTTTTAATCCTGAACCTGTCATGGCAAAAACACCTAGCTCATTGACTGCGCCAAAACGGTTTTTATTTCCTCTCAATGTTCTATAACGAGAATCGGTGCTACCCTCAAGCATGATGGAGCAATCTATACAATGCTCTAATACTTTAGGGCCGGCTAATGAACCATCTTTGGTAACATGACCCACTAAGAAAATAGCTACATGATTTTGTTTAGCAAAGCGGGTTAAATAAGCAGCACTTTCTCTGACTTGAGAAACACTTCCCGGAGCGGATTGGATGTCACTCATATGCATCACTTGAATAGAGTCAATCACCATGATTTTAGGTTGCTCTTTCATGGCTATATGACAAATATTCTCTACGCTGGTTTCTGAGAGCATTTTTAATTGATCAGTGGGCAACCCTAAGCGTTTTGCTCGCATAGCTACTTGCTGTAATGACTCTTCACCCGTGATATATAAGGCAGGCATTGTTGTCGCTAGCGAACACATGGTTTGTAATAATAACGTACTTTTACCTGCGCCAGGTTCTCCACCAATTAATATGGCACTACCGGGCACGATGCCGCCACCTAAGACACGGTCAAATTCGGCAAAACCCGCTGAAAATCGAGGTAAATCCGCCAAATCAATAGTGTCAAGAGTTTGAACTTTTGCTTCATTATTTAGAGCGTCACCAGCAAAGCCTGAAAAATTACCACCACGGGCAGGTAATTTGGCTTGTCTAAATTCAGAAATAGTATTCCATGCTTTACAATCTGTACATTGCCCTAGCCAGCGTGAATACTCAGATCCACAATCTGTACAAACATAAGCTGTTTTGCTTTTTGCCATATTTTTCCTTTGTAGAAAGTGACTTAGCCTTTTTGAACTTGGTCATAGGCATAGTTATTGCTTTATTTTATGCAATTAAATTATAATGTTTTTATTAGCTTTATATAGATATATTTAGCTTTTAAATTTGGATGATAACGAATTAAACAATAATTAGTAATGATAATTCATGACAACAGATTTTTCTAAATACATAACCTTACTTAATAGGTTTCGTGGCAGAGTTAATGAAAGTAACTTTGACGCACAATTTATTGCCAGTACTAAAAATCTATCAAAAAACGAACGTTTTTTAGTGAAGATGGAACTTAAACGCTTAGCTACTCCTTGTATGCGCTCCATAGATTTACGAGGCTTAGTTAATGGTGAATGTAGAATATATGAATACCGCGGGCAGAGTCACTTTCTAGATGATATTGCTATTAAAACCTTTGAAGAGAATGTGGATCTTTACGGGGGCTATACTTTTGGTGTTTATGAAGCGGTAAAAAATACCGAGAATAATTTTAGGGTAATTTATAAAAAAGAGCAGGCGGGTATTGCGCCTATCGCACCGGAAGAGGTGAAAAAAACACTGGAAAAAACTCAATATCCAGCAACACGGTATAAGTTTGCTGATTACTTTGATCGCGCTGAAGAGCGAATGAATTATGCCATTGCCTTAACCATTACACTTGAAAACAATTTACAGCTTAATGCGACAAGTTCAGATATTAGCGTTAATGGTTGTAAATTTCGTTTAACAGATCAGCCAATATTAGCTGTTGGTGATTTGATTACCATTAAATTTACAGGCTTAGAGCAAGAATTTCAATTTAATAGCCATGATATCTTCACCTATCAAATTCAAAATAGTCACCTTGAAGGTAATATACAATTACTGGGCTGTAAACGTTTAGAGTCTTCAGCTAAAGATGCTTTTAAACGTTTTCTTAAAGCCTATATTCAAGGCAATAAACGACGTTATAAAGTTAACCTTGATAATACTATTTATGCATTGCAAGCACGCAGCTATGAGCAATTTATTTTGCCTAAAATTAATGAACTTCCTGTCTTTATGGAAAAAAAAGATAAGACTTTAGTTCCGCGCTATGCGTTAACCACCAATAATAACCAGGCAACTTTTCAGTATTGGCAGGATGAAACGGGTAAGCCTACCTTACACTCTTTACTGAATGAAGAGCGTTTAGACAGGTTAAGAGCCGCAAGTAATAGTGCTAAATCATTAATTGTATATAGCTTTATTCATCAGCATCAGGGAAAAAGTTTCTTTTATACGCTTGATAATCTTCAATTATCCGTAAAAGATGATCTGTTTACTGATTTTTTGGCCTATGCCGCTAGCAAAGAAAGCTTTACCATAACGGAGTTAACATTTTTAAATGTCGATAAAAACCACGCTTATTCGCCATTTACTTTATCTAAAACGATCTCTATTAAAAAACAGTATATTAACTTGCCGCCTTCTGATGAGGTAAAAAAACATCTAGCGTTTTTACCTTTAGCTGTGGTTGTTAATGATATAACCCACCCCAGTTTAGTGTCGCAATATCAACACATATCTTCTGCGGCTATAAATACGGCGAAATTAAAGTTGCTTGGTCATAAGCGGGTAAATGCCCCTTTACCTGTTGACGAACTAGGAATAACCTATAAAAATCAACGACAAGAACTACGCTTTATTTATAAAACTGATGCTATTGTTGAATGTGAAAAAGTGAAATGGACAGGTATATCCCAAGACTTTTCTATTTCGGGCTTAAAAATAGAATTAAATAGCAGTGCCGTGCTTGCTGTAGGTGATATTGTTTATTTAACCTTTCCAAAACTACAAAAAATAACCTCAGCTTTTGATCTTAAATTATTACCTTATGAAATAGTGAGGATAAATAAGAAAAAAACGATTATTAATTTGCGTGTGCATGTAAAGGAACATCAGCATATTGGTCGTTCTTTTTTCAAATTGTTAATTGATAAAAATCGAAAAAAACTCACCACGGATGAATACGCTATGTTGGTTCCTGGTTTAGGGGGAGCATTACGTACTAATTACGTTAAAAACATGCAGATTCCAGCATTGATTATTCAAACAAGTGGCAGCAGGTATAAAGTTGAAGTGATGGGCTCTAATCAAGAAAGTAGCCCTTTATTACAGCAAATGAATCGTTTAAGTGATAGAAAGCACTTTTATAACCTATATCCTTTATTGACGAAATTACAAACAAATAACACTCTAGATCAAGAGCTAAAAACACTATTAACAAACGAAGAGCCCGTATGCCAAGTTGTTTATATTGCTATTAACACTGATGAACCAAAGGTTGAAAAGTCGGTTAATGTTATGTTTGATAGTGAATTAGACACCCCTGAGGCGATAAGCTTTTTTATTAGAAGGGCTTTGAAGCGTGGAGAGTTTTATTGTTTGCAGCTAAAACTTTCTCGTACCAACGAACCTGATATGGAATATTTGAACGCTGAATTAAGTTATGTGAGTGCATATGCCATACATAGAGGCAAGCAAATAGAACAAGATATTTGGAGTGTTGCAGGCGTAATTCAAGTTATTGATATAACAAAAGAAGTATTATTAAGAAACCAACTGATTATTGAGTGATTACAATAATCAGTTTCTTCTCTAGATAGTTGCACTCGCTATGACCGTTATAACGAGTGTTATAAGTATTAAGTGTTTTGGTTAGGCTAACCAATGCAGTAAGCAGTCTAGGCCTTGTTGATTTATAGCGCTGTCGGCTTGAGCCAGTACTATTGGTTTTGCGTGAAAAGCTACGCCGAAGCTAGCCGCCGCCATCATCACTAAGTCATTAGCACCATCGCCCATAGCAACCGTTTGTGAAGTGGGCAGTTGATATTGCTCTGCTAGCAAGGTTAAAGAGTCTGCTTTGACTTGCGCATCCACTACAGAGCCAAGCACCTTACCCGTTAGTTTGCCGTCAATGATTTCTAATTCGTTAGCAAAAGTAGCATCTAAATTTAGCAGTGTTTTTAAATGATCTGCAAAATAAGTAAAACCGCCAGAAGCTACAGCAATGCGCCAATTATGCTTTTTTAGCTCGTTAATTAAGTTTTCTAATCCGGCCATTAAAGGAATATTATTAGCAACTTCAGCTAAAATGGTGTCAGGAGCATTTTCTAAAGTAGCTACTCTTTGATGCAGGCTTTGGGCAAAGTCTAACTCGCCTAACATGGCAAGTTCAGTTACCGCCGCAACTTGCTCTCCTACACCTGCTAGTTTTGCTATTTCATCAATACACTCAATTTCAATCGTTGTTGAGTCCATATCCATAACCAATAAGCCAGGTTCATTAAGTTTAGGTGCATTTTTTACTAGGGCTGCCTCAAAACCCTGTTCAAGGGCAAAGTCTGCGAGTGTTTTTCTTGCTTTGATAAACTCAGGAGCGTTGACGATAAAACGATAACTGACTTGTTGATTACGTTTGTTTATTGCCGATAAAGCGGTGATTTCAATATTAGCTTGCGCTTGTAAGTTAAGTAGCTGAGTAAGAGTCATGTGTTCAAACACCACTAACTCTATAGTGTTTTCATCAACTGCATTGTTAACCGTGCTATCAGACGTTAAAGATAAGTTATCTTTAGTTAAGGCAAAATTTATCGGTAGATCTGTAGCAACTGGTTGCTGTTTGAAATAACTTTCTAGTGATAAGGGCAATACATTGGTAGAAAAAGACACATTAACTCTCTATTATATTATTAATTACGCGATAAATATGCGAAGCAGATTCACAGTGAATAAAACTAAGCCACCTTTATACCCTAAATTATCATCGATTTATAATAAAATTCTGCAATTAGTTAGTGCTATTTTGCTTATTGTTATTTTGATGGCTATTTGGGTTTCTAGTACTGAAAAAAGTCAGCGTGTTATTGATCAACACTTTGAGAAAACCGCAAGACAATACTTATTTCAAGCCATTGCTGGTACAGAAGCTATCTTGATTAAAAATACCTTAAAGTTAGGTAAAAAATCGAGTCAGGTTTTATTGCAATCGTACTTAAATAATATGGCAGAGGCTGACTTTGTTAGAGCTATCCACTTGTATGATAGTAAAGGGGAATTGCTATTGGCTTCAGAGGGAATGACAGATTCATCCTCATCAATTAAAGCTTTATACGGTATTGAGCAAGCCTACAAAACCTTAAGTAAAAGTGAGAAATATATTCCTTTTATCAGTGAAATACGCCATGAAAAACTCACGGGTTATCTACGTATTACCCTAGAGAAGTCATTACTGATCTCAGAGTTAGAAAAAGAAAATAATGAGCAGCTTAATCTTTTTAGAATGTTACTCATTATTGCAGGTTTGGTTGGCTTCTTACTTACTAGAGGGCTAAACCGCTTTAGTCGTCAAGGCTTTAGAATCCCCGTGACTAATGAGCCGAGTAGCTAGGCTTTGTCAAAGAGTAGTTAACTGAAAAAGAGTTGGTTGTTATTTTCTTCCAACTGGGCAGCAATTTCTTTTGGCGATTCTGTACGTATCGCTGCTAGTGCTTGAAAAATTTCATCGATACTTAATGGACTATTTACTTCACCTTGCTTGCCTAAAGGTGGCATAGCGGGAGCATCTGTTTCAAGTAATAAGCTATTTAGTGGCAACTTAGTTATTGCCTTGATTGTTTTTTTGGCTCTAGGGTAGGTGATAGTGCCGCCAATCCCCAGTTTAAAGCCAAGCTCTATATATTCCTTGGCTTGTTGGTAACTACCTGAAAAAGCATGAATTACACCTGATTTATCTAGGTTGTATTGTTTTAACAAAGGCAATATATAATGGTGTGATTGGCAATGGTGCACAATAACGGGTAAGCCATTTTCTTTAGCAATACTTAGTTGCATTTCAAAAAATTCTTGCTGTAAAGTTAAGTTATTTTGTAAGGCTTGCTCTGAGTCAGTATTTTTCTTTGCTTTAAAGACGTCAATACCGCATTCACCTATGGCAACTATACTTTCTCGTCGCTCATTAACCTTTTCAGCTAATAGCTTTTGGTGCAGATCTATCTGTTTGTTTACTTGGTTTGATGTTGGGTGAGAAATGATGAACCAAGGATGAATACCTAAAGCGCAGGCAATTTCAACATGATTCTTTTTTGCTATGTCGTGTAAGGCTAACACGCGTTGCCAATGCTCAGGGTAAACGGCAGGGACAACAATGCGCTTAATTTTATGGTTAGCGCATTGTTGGAGTAGCTGAGGAAGATTGTTACTTAACTCAGGGAAATCAAGGTGGCAATGACTATCAGTAAATTGCATAGTATTTATTGAGCAAAAGCCCCCTTGATTTTAATTGAGTAACGTCAATTACATTCTATCCATCACATCAATGCCAAGAATATCTAAACCTTGTTTTAATGTTTTAGCAATTAAGTTACATAACGCTAAACGAGAAGTTTTTACTTCGTTGCTAATCCCTTCTTTAAGAATAGGACAAGCCTCGTAGAAACTCATGTATAGACTCGCTAATTCATATAAGTAATTACATAATAAATTAGGTGTACACTCGCTAATGACGGCATCAATCACATCTTCAAGTTGTAATAACTTTAATGCCAGCGCCTTTTCTTGTGGTTCAATAATAGCAATGTCTGCTTGTGCTTGTTCAACATTCGCTTTTCTAAAGATACTTTGAATACGAGAGTAAGCATATTGCAGATAAGGTGCTGTTGCGCCTTCAAAGCTAAGCATGGTTTTCCAGTTGAAAATATAATCGCTGGTGCGGTTTTTTGATAAATCAGCAAACTTAACTGCGCCAATACCTACTTTTTTCGAGATACTTGCTAAGTCATCAGCGGCAATTTCAGGATTTTTTTCTTTAATTAAATCACTAGCACGTGTGACTGCTTCATCGAGTAATTCTGCGAGTTTAATGGTGCCGCCAGTACGGGTTTTAAAAGGTTTCCCATCATCGCCCATCATCATGCCAAATGGGCAATGATCATAACCGACATGTTCAGGTAAAAATTCAGCCTTACGGGCAACAATTTCAACTTGTTTAAAGTGTAATGCTTGGCGAGCATCGGTGAAAATAATGATGCGATCGGCTGCTAATTTTCCGCTACGGTAGCGACAAGCTGATAAATCCGTGGTGGCATATAAATAACCGCCACCTGATTTTTGCACTATAAATACTGAGGGTTCACCGTCTTTATTTGCCATTTCATCAATGAATACAACTTTAGCGCCTTGATCTTCAACGGCAATTTCTTTTGCCATTAATTCATCAATAACTGCAGATAGGTCAGGGTTGTAGGCACTTTCGCCCATAATGTCGCTACGCTTAAGAGACACATTTAATTTATCGTAAATCTCTTCCGAGTGAGAAATGGAGATATCAATAAACTGTTGCCATAACTTAGCACATTGCTCATCACCGCTTTGAAGTTTTACTACATCGGCGCGGGCTCTGTCGGCAAAGCCTTCTTCTTCGTCAAAACGAACTTTTGCTTCACGGTAGAAGTTTTCTAAATCAGCAAGTGCCGTTTCTGCTACTTCATTGCTGGCAAGCTTATCGCTTAAATGGGCGATTAACATACCAAATTGTGTGCCCCAATCGCCCATGTGATTTTGACGAATAACCTTATCACCACGAAACTCTAGTGCTCGTACTACCGCATCACCAATGATGGTTGAACGTAAATGACCAACGTGCATTTCTTTTGCAAGGTTTGGGGCGCTGTAATCAACGACCACGGTTTGTGGCTTGTCTTTACTGCTATCGCTACGCTGGCTGACACCAATAAACTCATCATCGGCTAACGAGTTTAATTGCGCTGCTAACCAAGCTTGGTTTAAATGAATATTAATAAAGCCAGGGCCCGCTAATTCAACTTTATCCGCAATACCTTCAAGATCTAGGTTTTCAACTACTTTAGTGGCTAACTCACGTGGATTGGTTTTTAATTTTTTAGCGGCACCCATCACACCGTTAGCTTGGTAATCACCAAATTGCGGACGGTTAGATAAACTGATTGCTGGGTTAGTATCTGCTGGTAAACCTGCTTTTGTCATAGCTTCGCTTACTTTCTTAGCGAGTATTTGTTTAATATTCATATTGTGTATTCTTTTCGTTTAATTGTTCATTTCCCAATTCAGTTTAACTTTTTTGCAAACTAAATTGGATTTTAGCAAAGCCGTCAAGTCATTTTATCAGGGAGCATAGTTTACTATGTGACTTGGTAAAATTACGCCGACAATGCCGCAAAAATTCTATTTAGAAAGCAAAATTAGTGTTCACGAGTTGCGTGGAACATAATGTCCGGATGTCGCTCTTGCGCTAATGATAAATTAACCATAGTCGGCGCTATGTACGTTAAGTTATCACCACCATCAAGCGCCAAATTATCGCCAGCTTTTTTCTTAAATTGCTCTAAAGTTCGTTCATCATCACACGTACACCAACGGGCTGTTGCCACGCTAATTGGCTCATAAATAGCATCAACTTTGTATTCTGTTTTTAAACGTTGCACTACAACTTCAAACTGAAGCACACCAACAGCGCCCACTATCATGTCGTTGTTGATAAATGGTCTGAATACTTGCACCGCACCTTCTTCAGAAAGTTGAATTAAGCCTTTTTGTAATTGTTTAGCTTTAAGCGGATCTTTTAAGCGAATACGACGGAACATTTCAGGTGCAAAGTTTGGTATACCACTGAATTTCATCATTTCGCCGTTGGTAAAGGTATCACCAATTTGAATGCTACCGTGATTGTGTAAACCGATAATGTCGCCAGCATAGGCTTCTTCAACATTGGATCTATCACCCGCCATAAAGGTAACCGCATCGGCGATTTTAACATCTTTACCAAGACGCACTTGCTTCATCTTCATGCCTTTTTCATATTTACCTGAGCAAATACGCATAAAGGCAATTCTATCTCGGTGTTTTGGATCCATGTTGGCTTGAATTTTAAAAACGAAACCTGAAAACTTTTCTTCTTCGGCTTTAACTTCACGAGCATCGGTTAGACGAGGTAATGGTTTAGGTGCCCATTTGGTTAAACCGTCAAGCATGTGGTCTACACCAAAGTTACCTAAAGCGGTACCAAAAAATACTGGTGTTAATTCACCTTTTAAAAATTCATCTAAATCAAATTCATGTGAAGCGCCAATAACTAACTCAAGTTCATCACGTAAGTCTTCGGCATAACTACCAATAGCTTCATCAAGTTCAGGATTATCAAGACCTTTAATAACGCGTTTTTCTTGAATAGTATGACCTTGGCCTGATTGGTATAAAATCGTTTCATCATCAAGAATGTTGTAGATGCCCTTAAATTCTTTACCCATGCCAATTGGCCAAGTAATAGGAGCACACTTGATGTTTAAAACTTCTTCTACTTCATCCATTACTTCCATAGGATCACGCACATCGCGGTCCATTTTGTTCATAAAAGTAATAATTGGTGTGTCACGCAAGCGAGTAACTTCCATTAATTTAATGGTTCGTGCCTCTACACCTTTGGCAACATCAATCACCATTAGGCAAGAGTCAACCGCAGTAAGTGTACGATAAGTATCTTCTGAGAAGTCTTCGTGACCAGGAGTATCAAGTAAATTGACCAAGCAATCATTATAAGGAAATTGCATTACCGAGGTGGTGATAGAAATACCACGGTCTTTTTCCATTTCCATCCAGTCAGATTTTGCATGTTGACCCGACTTTTTGCCTTTTACTGTACCGGCTTTTTGTAAGGCTTGACCAAACAATAATACCTTTTCAGTAATAGTGGTTTTACCCGCATCGGGGTGAGAAATAATAGCAAAGGTTCTACGCAGGTTAACTGCTGCGACTTGCGCTGAATTTGTCATTGTTTATCTTGCCTTGGTACACCAGAGTACACTAAATGAAAGCCCAGTATGTTAATGGGTTTTCTTTGATTAAAATATTTTCGCGCATTGTACCATAAATAAAAAAAGCCGCATTAAGCGACTTTAATTAGTTTACTATTTTTGAAAAAATTTATCGTTTTATAATGAACTATAAACCGCTTATAGATTAATCTAAATCTTCAAATGCTTTTAACAGTAATTCACGGTAACCGACAATGCCGAGAATCTCTTCCGATTCAATAACTGGCGCACAAGATAAACCAAACTTATCAAATAAGCGTGCACAGTAACGAACATCTAACTCTGGCGGCACAGAAATAACTGGCTTTGACATAACTTCGTAAATATTGACACGATCTAACGAGCGATCTTTAGCGAGTACTTGTTTAGCAATATCGGCTAATAATAAAATGCCGTAAGCATCATGCTGATCACGTTTATTGACAATGACTATTTCGGAATTATTGGCTTTCATTGCTTCAAGAGCATCACGAACTGTTTGCATACCATCTAAATGTATGAAACCTTGATTCATAACTTCTTTTGCTTTTACTTTATTGTGAGTGCTCACAGTTCATCCTCCACACTTGAGGTTAATTGACTAATTTGATGGCTTACACCAACAGCATCTTCTACATCGACCTGAAAAGCGATTCCTGTTCCAGGCTTCTCTTCAAACTTCCCTTCTTTAGCTATTACTTCAAGAATATGGCGACTCATATGCTCTTCAACTAAAAAAATAAGTACGTCTCTTTGGCTCTCAAGGTCAAGGCCGAAAAACGTTTTAGATTTTTTAAGCCCTTCACCACGAGCATTGTTAATAACGGTTGCGCCAGTGGCACCTGCTTTTCTAGCGGCATCCATCACCGCATCGGTATAATTGTCTTCGATAAAGACAGTGATCATTTTAAAGTGCATTTATGCTTCTCCACTTTTCTTCATTTGTTTTTTTGCTTGCCACTCAGAAAGTTGAGCGTAAGCCATAACTGACATAATAGGAAATAAACTGGCAAAGGCAATTAAACCAAAACCATCAATCAATGGGCTTCTTCCCGGAACTGTTTCTGCTAAGCCAAGTCCTAATGCAGCAACGAGAGGTACGGTTACCGTTGATGTTGTTACACCGCCTGAATCATAAGCAAGCGGTATAATTAATTTAGGAGCAAACATGGTTTGGATAACCACCACCACGTAACCGGCAATAATATAATAATGAATAGGGTCACCAACAACGATACGATAACAACCTAACGAAATACCAATGGCAACACCAAGTGCTACCGCAATACGCAAACCCCAAACACCAATGGCGCCACCCGATACTTCATTGGCTTTAATCGCTACGGCAATAAGTGATGGCTCGGCAATGGTTGTACTTAAACCAATTAAGAAGGCGAAAATATATACCCAGCTGTAGTCCTGCCATGATAATACAATGGCTTCTTTAGTCACTTGTGCTGCAGCGTTAACACTATCATTCATGCTGGCGATAAAGGCTGGATCTGTTAATTGGCCAGCCATTAACTTACCTAAAGGAAAGAGTGCCCACTCTAGACCTATTAGGAAAAAAGATAAGCCAATTAAAACCCAGACAAAGCCTGCGATGACTTTTCCGACATTAGGGATTGGTTTGCGTATCACAGCAAACTGAAAACCAAAAATGATAACTGCGATTGGCACTACATCTGAAACTGTTGTGATAATGGTTGAGAGTATTTGAGAAAGCATTTCCATCATAGCATCACCATGCCATAGGCCATTACAAAGATCATAGGGGTTAATGAAGCAAGGGCGATTAAACCAAAGCCATCTATCATAGGGTTTCGTCCTTTAATGGAGGAGGCTAAGCCAACACCTAAGGCGGTAACTAAGGGCACTGTGATGGTGGACGTTGTTACCCCGCCAGAGTCGTAGGCAATACCAATAATTTCAACGGGAGCAAATACAGTCATTATCACGACAAGTATATAACCACCGATGATAAGCCATTGAATTGGCCAGCCTTTTAGAATTCTAAAAACACCTAAAACAATAGCAAGGCCAACCGAAAATGCCACGGTAAACCTTAAACCTGTGGCATAATCTGCCATGGCTTGCTCGGTTGCTTCAATCATACCGCCGCTCGCTGCTACTTTGGCGGCCTCGGCTGCTACTGCAATTAAAGCTGGCTCAGCTACCGTTGTGCCAAAGCCAAGGGAAAATGCGAAAGTGAGCAACCAAAAAACACTGCCTTTTTTAGCAAAAGCATGCGCCATGGACTCACCAATAGGGAACAGACCTTGCTCTAACCCATGGATAAAAAATGTTAAACCTAGAAGTACAAAAATGACGCCAACAAAAAGCTGTCCAACGTTGGGTAGAGGTTGTTGAATAATAACGAGTTGAAAAAATAATATAACTGCAATGATCGGTGCTAGATCTCGTATGCTAGCGACCATGAATTTTGATAATTTTTTGAATGTGCTACGCAAATTTAATCCTTATCTTTTAATAGCTTTAACGTCTTTGTATTAACCAACATATAATCAAAATGCTCAGTATGTGTCTACAACATTTTTCTGTTTTTTAATATTTGGCTAAATACTAGGTTTTGCTTTAATAATTACCAGTCTAATCCTTTTTGAGGAGGGTAATACTTGTTGTAGATCAATGGAGTTTTAAATTAATCGAATTAGTAAAATTTTTAGAGCAATTAAATACTTATCGTTAGTTATAGTGATAAGCACATGATAATGGCATCTTCATAGCCAAAACCTGATGCACTGGGGTAATAGCCAGTGCGTCGTCCTGTTTCAATAAAGCCTGCATTGAGATATAGCATTTGTGCACTAATGTTTTTAGAGCGCACTTCAAGCCATATTTTAACGGCACCTTTGGCTTTTGCTTGAGCAATAAATTGGTTTAATAACTTTTTACCAAAACCTTGACCTTGCATGTTTGGGTTAACACAAATATCCATTAAGGTGGCTTCGTCAATGATAAACTCGCCAATATAAAAACCGACTACTTCTTCATCATTTTTTTCTTTACTTGTTTTGCTACTAATTTTTTTACCAAAATAGCGGTCACCAATACAGCTTCTTAGTGTTTTTTCACTCCAAGGGTGAGAATGGCAGGCATTCTCAATGGCCATGAGTTGAGTTGTGTCATCTAAAGTGATGGTTGAAAATAGTTGGGAGTTTGTCATTACAAAAGGTTTTTAGTGATGGTGTGCCAAAGTTGTTTTTTTAGTGTAGCCGATTGGGCAATAGTATCTATGCTTGGCGTGATGAGTTTATTGCCAGTGTAACTAATTTTATTCTGCACAGGTTGAGTTGCTTGCTCAGTGTCTTCACTTATGAAGTACCAATTAAACATGCCAACATCGAGGTAATTATTTTGTGCGCTTATTTCACCAACAGTTAAGTTGAGACTAAGTAAAATATCACTAAAAATAGTTTTTTTAGCTAAGTTGTCCAAGCTCTGCTGGTTTTGGTGTGCGTATTGCTTGCTGTCTTCTTTATTCTGACTATTAAGATCGCGCTTCTGCCAAAGGTTGATGCCCATTTCACAAAGTTGATCAAATTGTCTTGAAGTTATAGCCATAAGGAGACGTTAATAAAGGGAAAAAATACATTAATATAATGACAGACTTAATAAGGATAAGAAAGTAGATATAAGTTTGAGTATTGAAATTTATAAAAAGAAAATAAGAAGGGAAAATGGCAGGGGTGGAGAGACTCGAACTCCCAACCATCGGTTTTGGAGACCGCTGTTCTACCAATTGGAACTACACCCCTGCAACGGATTCGAATTATACTGATGCACAGCCAAAGGTAAAGAGTAATTTGTGAAATAATCTTAATTCTTTGGCTGTTTGGCTGTTAAATAGACAAAATGAGGTATGAAGCAGGTTTAAAGTAGCGAGTCGCGAAATAAATGCCATGAAAATCTCATGCTTGGTGCGATGTTTTCGAAACTCGTTCTTTCTTTTGCTCTAAACGTTTATTTACTCGACTCTCTCATCTGGCAGAATCTAAATTTATCCGGATAAGGATAAACATCTTCAAATACACCATCGGCAACATTTTTCTGACACTGTTGCCAGTATTCTGCTGTTAATAAATCTTCATGGTATTTTTTAAATGATTTTAAATATTTAGGGTTTGCTAATGCAAAAGTAGCCAGCTCTTCTGGAAACACATCGCCAGGAGCAACAGAATACCAAGGTTCGGCAGCGTAAATTTGCTCTTCGGTTCTAGGAATTGGCTTGACCCTAAAGTTAACTTCATCCATATAAGTGATTTCATCATAATCATAAAAGATAACGCGACCATGACGGGTAACACCAAAGTTTTTAAGTAACATGTCACCTGGGAATATATCCGCTGAAATTAACTGCTTAATTGCTTTACCATAGCCATAAAGCGCATTGTCCATCTCTTCTTCAGTGGCTTTTGCTAAGTATAAGTTTAGTGGCACCATGCGGCGTTCAATATACATGTGCTCAATAATAATAAGATCATCTTCATAACGAATAATGGAAGGCGCAACTTTATGCAACTCTTCGAGTAGCTCTTCACTAAACCTGTCTTTAGGAAAAGCCACTACAGAGTACTCCATGGTATCTGCCATGCGGCCAACTCTGTCGTGTAATTTCACTAATCGGTATTTCTCTTTAACATCTTTTTTAGTGACATTTTTACTGGGAGAGAATTTATCCTTAATAATTTTAAATACATAAGGGTATGAGGGAAGGGTGAAAACTGACATCACCATGCCTTTAATACCCGCAGCTAGTTCTAATTTATCATCGCTGCTGTCAAGGTGATTTAAAAAGTCACGATAAAATTGCGTTTTACCTTGCTTATGAAAGCCAATAGCAGAATATAAATCAGCTTTAGTTTTATGGGGCATTAGGCTTTGTAAGAAGTTAACCAGTGCGTATGGGTGCTGACAATCTACAAAGAAATAAGCACGAGCAAAACCAAACACTACCGCCATATCTTCACTGTCTGTTAATAGGGCGTCTATATATAATTTACCGTGTTCGTTATTTAGTACTGAAACGATAAAAGGTGTTTCGCCACCTGGAGAGATAACTCTACCAATGAGGTAAGCACCTTTATTACGGTAAAAAGTAAAATTTAAAATATCGAACTGCAAGTCTTCTAATTTATAGCGAGTTTTGTGGGCTTTACGGCGAAAAGCACTGATTAACACATCAACATCACCTTCTAAGTCAACAAAAGGCACCGTACTTTTATGGGCATTCATAATGTCACAAACGGTTTGTTTTAACCCCTTTTCAGCGGGTCTGAAGCTAGTGTAAATTTCAGGCGTTGGTCTATCATCAAGACGCTGCGCAGTACTTTCGACAAAGATATAATCGTTATGATAGTACTTACGTTCAAATAAGCGACAAAATACTGAGTTATAGAAGGTTTCAGCGAGTTCTGGTTGATTGTGCTCGGCTAATAACTCGATATAATCTCGTTTCACTTGCAGCCATAGTTGGTCATCTAAAGATTCGATGAAAAAATCTTGCTTGATGGTGTCGAATGTTTCACTAACCCTTTGCTCATAAAAGGTTGTTCTTTCTTTCGCTGCTTTTTGAATTTCAGCCCACTGACATTGTTGAAAGCGCTGCTGAGCTGATTTAGTTATTTCAATGAAAAGATGGATATGGCGATCAAAACCATTGATGATGGTTTTTGCAATTGAGAAAGCGAGATTATTCATATTAGCCGTCTGATGTTGAGTTATTAGTAACTACGAGCATACTTGAAAAACACCATTTAAACAGGATATTTCAGTTAAATACTGAATATAATTAGCAATTATTTTGTTATGAATCAAATTAGCATTCTTGCGTGAGTAAACCAATAGCGTAATTTTATTGATTTAGCTTGCTATATAAGGACTTGAGCTCTAAAATCATGCGCTTTATTTTCACCTAATTACTTGGCGTTAAGCTAAGCGTAAAGGCAAGTTCAACTATTTATCATGCGTGTATCTGATTTTTCTTTTGATTTACCTTCTGAGTTAATTGCTCGATTCCCTAAAGCTGACCGAACGGGTAGCCGTTTAATGGTGTTAGATGGTAATACGGGTAAGGTTGAAGATCTTGGCTTTAAAGATATTCTGGCACAGTTAAATGCTGGTGATTTGCTCGTTTTTAATAATACCCGTGTTATTCCTGCTCGCATGTTTGGACAAAAGTCCAGTGGGGGTAAAATTGAAGTATTAGTTGAACGCCTTATCGATAAGAATACTGTGTTAGCTCATATCCGTGCCAGTAAATCTCCTAAAGTTGGCGCTGAGTTAATACTGGAAGGAGCAGCCAAAGCCACTATGGTTGCGCGCCATGGTGCGTTATTCGAATTGAAATTTCACGGTGAAAAATCAGTACTCTCTATACTAGATGAAATTGGTCATATGCCCTTACCACCTTATATTGACCGCCCCGATGAAAGTAGCGATAGGGAGCGTTATCAAACTGTTTATAATGAAAAGCCAGGCGCTGTTGCAGCACCTACGGCGGGTTTGCATTTTGATGATGCCTTATTAGCACAAATACAAGATAAAGGTGTCGAACTTGCATTTGTTACTTTGCATGTCGGCGCAGGTACTTTTCAACCAGTGAAAGTAGATGAAATTGCCGATCACATCATGCATGCTGAGTACGTTGAAGTTAGCGATGAAGTGGTTGCACAAATTCATAAAACCAAAGCAGCTGGTGGTCGTATTGTTGCAGTAGGCACCACTTCTGTACGCTCGTTAGAGAGTGCGGCTAAATCAGCGCAAGATAAAGAGTGCGAACTTACCGCCTTTTATGGTGACACCGATATATTTATCACACCCGGTTATGAATTTAAGCTAGTTGATGCTTTATTAACAAACTTTCACTTATCTGAATCAACCTTATTAATGCTAGTTAGCGCTTTTGCAGGCTATGAGCATATTATGAATGCGTATCAACATGCTATTAGCGAACAATATCGCTTTTTTAGTTATGGTGATGCGATGTTTTTAACAAAACAAGAAAAATAACTTAGTCAATTGAGTTAGTAAATGTGTAAAAAACACAGTCAATATTTTTAAATCAAACACCGCCGGCCTGTTTTGCTAGTGGGTGAACAGAGTAGATAAAATGACAGAAAAGAAAAAAATGATATACCAATTAATCACTACGGACGGCAAAGCCCGTCGTGGTCGATTAACCTTTGAGCGCGGTACAGTAGAAACTCCTGCGTTTATGCCTGTGGGTACTTACGGTACGGTAAAAGGCATGAAAACTGAAGAAGTAAATGATACTGGCGCAGAAATTATTCTCGGCAATACCTTTCATTTAATGTTACGTCCCGGCACTGATATTATCGAGCAACATGGTGGTTTGCATGAATTTATCAATTGGGATAAGCCAATTTTAACGGACTCAGGTGGTTTTCAAGTATTCAGCTTAGGTGAAATGCGCAAAATTACTGAAGAAGGTGTACGTTTTAGCTCACCCGTTAACGGTGAAAAAATTATGCTCACTCCTGAACGCTCTATGGAAGTTCAACGTAGCTTAAATTCAGATATTGTAATGATTTTTGATGAATGTACGCCATACCCTGCTACTCATACAGAAGCAAAAGACTCCATGGAATTATCACTTCGTTGGGCACAACGCTCAAAAGATGCCCATGGTGATAGTCCAAATGCACTTTTTGGTATTGTACAAGGTGGCATGTATGAAGATCTTCGCGAAGTCTCTTTAAATGGTCTTAAAGCCATTGATTTTGATGGCTATGCCATTGGTGGTTTATCGGTTGGCGAGCCAAAAGAAGACATGATTCGCATATTAGATCACACTGCCCCCTTGATTCCAGAAAATAAGCCCCGATACTTGATGGGAGTAGGCAAACCTGAAGATTTGGTGGAAGGTGTGCGTCGAGGCATTGATATGTTTGATTGTGTTATGCCAACACGTAATGCCCGAAATGGCCATTTATTTGTTAATACCGGCGTGGTTAAAATTAGAAATGCTGGCAATAAAACAGATACAGGGCCATTAGATCCAACATGTGATTGCTATACCTGTAAAAATTATTCGCGTGCTTATCTACATCATTTAGACAAGTGTCGTGAAATTTTAGGTTCACAGTTAAATACCTTACACAATTTACATTTTTATCAAAAAGTTATGCAAGGTTTGCGTGATGCCATTGAGCAAGGTAAATTAGACGAGTTTGTTGAAGAGTTTTATGCCTTACGAGGTTTACCTGTTCCGCCATTGGCAGAAGGTAGTGCACAAGTTTAAGTTTTACCACAAACATTTTATTAATTATTAGAAGAAGTATAAGAGGATATTATGAGTTTATTTATTAATACAGCCCACGCCGCAGCCGCTCCAGCACCAGCTGGTGGTGGTATGGAAATGATCATCATGCTAGCGGTATTTGGTTTAGTATTTTACTTTATGATTTACCGTCCACAAGCTAAGCGCATGAAAGAGCACAAAAGCTTAATGTCAGCACTATCAAAAGGTGATGAAGTGTTAACGCAAGGTGGTATTGTTGGTAAAATCGTAAAAGTTTCTGATGAAAAAGATTTCGTTGTAGTTAGCATCACTGAAGGTACTGAAGTAACAGTACAGAAAGCTGCTATCAATGCAGTGCTTCCAAAAGGCACAATGAAATCTTTGTAGCACTCAATCTCTTTGTCAGTTAGCACTGTAGCGGCAGCAGAAATACTTATTGATTAGCGTTAACTCTGTGTTTCCCTTTTGCTACAGCAACTGACTGTGAGCTTAAATACTACAGTTGTAATTTTTATCGTTATTATTTGGATAAAAATTATAAGTTTAGTAAAAGATAAATTTTAAAAAGGACAGCTTGTGTTAAACAAATACCCTTTATGGAAAACATTAATGGTGGCGTTTATTGTTGCTATTGGTGCGCTCTATGCCACACCAAATTTATTTGGTGAAGCACCTGCCGTACAGGTTTCAGGCTTGCGTGGTGTTGAAGCAAACGTTGCTACCCTTGATACAATTAAAGGGCATTTAAGTAATAGCAATATTGATTATGACAGTATTGTATTGGAGAAAGGTCAAGTATTAACTCGCTTCAAAAATACTGAAGATCAATTAAAAGCACGTGACCTTTTAGATGATAACTTAGGTAAGCAATATTCAGTAGCGTTAAACTTAACGCCTAATACGCCTGATTGGTTATCAGGTATTGGTGGTACGCCAATGAAGTTAGGTTTAGATTTAAGTGGTGGTGTTAGCTTCCTAATGGAAGTCAATATGAAAGAAGCCATTAATAAAGCTAAAGTAGGTATGGTGGCAGATTTTCGTGGTGATTTACGAAATGAAAAAATTCGTTATCGCAGCGTAAAAGAAGAAGGCGAAGCCATTGTTGTTAAGTTCCGTAAAATTGAAGACCTTGAAAAAGCAGAGTCTTTATTGAAAAAACGTTATGCTGACCTTTTACTTAACACCAATGATGATGCATTAAGCCTTAGTGCTCAAATGACAGAACAAAAGTTAAAAGAAATTCGTGAATATGCACTTCAGCAAAACATCACTATTATCCGTAACCGTGTTAATGAATTAGGTGTAGCTGAACCATTAGTACAACGCCAAGGTAAAAAACATATAGTTATTGAATTACCGGGTGTTCAAGATACCGCTAAAGCGAAAGAAATTCTAAATGCTACTGCAACTATCGAATTTAGATTGGTTGATACTGAAGGTGATTTATCAGCAGCATTGAATGGCCGCGTACCTGCTAGCTCTATTTTGTTGACTGATAAAGACGGAAAACCAAGCTTACTGAAAAAGCGTATTATGCTAACGGGTGATCACATCACCGACGCTAAATCAGGTTTTGATGAGTATTCTCGACCACAAGTAAATATTTCTCTTGATAGTGCAGGCGGCAGTAAAATGTCAAACGGCACAAAAAGCAATATTGGCAAGCCAATGGCGACCGTGTTTATTGAATATAAGCCAACTGAAAAACGTGATCCAGAAGGCAATATTATCTTTGAAAAAGTACAAGAAATTATTTCTGTTGCTACCATTCAGTCTCGCCTAGGTAAGTCATTCCGTATTACCGGTGCTGGCTCTCAGGCTGAAGCACATAATTTAGCACTATTACTTCGTGCAGGCGCTTTGATTGCGCCTATCACTATTGTAGAAGAACGTACTGTTGGTCCAACACTTGGTGCTGAAAACGTAGAACTTGGTTTCCAAGCTATCATGATGGGCTTTGGTTTAGTTTTTGTCTTTATGATCATCTACTACCGTGCATTCGGTATTGTAGCTAACTTCGCGTTAGGCGCTAACTTAGTATTAATTGTTGGTGTAATGTCAATGATCCCTGGCGCTACGTTAACCTTGCCGGGTATGGCGGGTATTGTACTGACAGTTGGTATGGCTGTTGATGCCAATGTACTGATATTTGAGCGTATTCGAGAAGAGATTCGAGAAGGCAAATCAATACAACAAGCCATACATCAAGGTTATGATGCGGCGTTCTCAACTATCATCGATGCAAACATTACCACTTTAATTGCTGCACTGATTTTATTTGCTGTGGGTACAGGGCCAGTGAAAGGTTTTGCGGTAACACTTTCTATTGGTATCGTAACTTCAATGTTTACCTCTGTGGTAGGCTCAAGAACCATAGTTAACGCTATTTGGGGTGGAAAACGCCTTGAAAAATTATCTATATAGTTAGACGGGAATTTAAATATAATGCAAATTTTACAATTAAAAGAAACCGTCGCTTTCATGAGCTACCGCAAAATGGCGGTGGTATTTAGTGCCTTATTAATGGCTGCTGCAATTTTTTCTTTAAGCACTAACAAGCTTAACTTTGGCCTAGATTTTACTGGCGGAACCTTAATTGAAGTTGGCTTTGAAGAAGCTGCTGATTTACAAAAGCTACGTAAATTGATGGAAGACAATGGCCATGACGATGCTAAAGTACAGTTTTATGGCAGCAGTCGTGACGTTGTCATTCGTTTAGGTTTACGCGAAGACGTTAAAGCTGAGATGCTAGGTAATGAAATATTATCAATACTTGAGTCGGGTACGGGTCAAAAAGTTGATATGCGTCGTATCGAGTTTGTTGGTGCTAGCGTTGGTGATGAACTGGCCGAACAGGGCGGTTTAGCCATGCTAACAGCGCTGATTTGTATTTTGGTGTATGTAGCGTTTCGTTTTGAATGGCGATTTGCTGTCGGCTCTGTTATCGCACTATTTCATGATGTCTTGTTAACACTTGGTTTGTTCTCACTACTTGGATTAGAGTTTGATTTAACGGTACTTGCGGCAATATTGGCGGTTATTGGTTATTCACTCAATGATACCATTGTTGTGTCTGATAGAATTCGTGAAAACTTCCGAAAAATTCGTGAAGGTTCTGCGGAAGAAATTATCAATACGTCATTAACACAGACACTAAGTCGAACTTTTATTACCTCAATTACCACATTATTAGTATTAGCAGCCCTGTTCTTTAAAGGTGGTGCGCTAATTCACGGTTTTGCTACGGCATTACTATTTGGTGTATTTGTGGGTACCTACTCTTCAATTTATGTAGCGTCATCAGTAGCGCTAGCACTAGGAATTTCGAAAGAAGATTTGATTCCAGAGGTGATTGAAAAAGAAGGTGCAGATCAAGACGAAATGACAATGCCATAAGCTTAGCATTTCGATTATCTTGAAAAATATTTAAGCCGAGTAGCATTTGTTACTCGGCTTTTTTTATGTCTAGTGTTTTTAGTCTGTTGCTTAGCTAAGTAGTTTCCAGGCTTTGTTCTATACTAATATTTTGCACTGCTTTGAGTGTTGCTGTATGCTGCACCACCTTTAATACTACCAAGCTCGTAACTCGACTCTAAACCTCGTAACACGATGCTGCACATCAAGAGATTATGTATGAGTTCTACCGCTCCTAAATTTACCGAATTAGGTTTATCTGAACCTTTATTAAAAGCTATTAATGATCAGGGTTACGATACGCCATCGCCAATTCAAGCACAGGCTATTCCTGCGGTGATTTCCGGCCAAGATGTGATGGCAGCAGCACAAACAGGTACAGGTAAAACTGCTGCTTTTACTTTGCCTTTATTACAGCGCCTTAGTAGTGATAAAGGGGTAAAGGTTGGCTCTAACAATGTAAGAGCGTTAGTGTTAACCCCTACGCGGGAGTTAGCTGCACAGGTGAGTGATAGCATCGCAACTTATGGTAAGTACTTAAACTTGCATTCAACCGTAGTCTTTGGCGGTGTAAAGATAAACCCGCAGATGATGCGCTTAAGGCAAGGTGTTGATGTGTTGGTAGCAACGCCTGGTCGTTTGCTTGATTTGTATAATCAAAATGCTGTTAAGTTTTCGCAATTAGAAGTACTTATTCTTGATGAAGCGGATCGCATGTTGGATATGGGCTTTATTCGTGATATCAAGAAGATCATTGCATTGTTGCCCGCTAAAAGACAAAACCTATTATTTTCAGCAACATTTTCCGCAGATATTCGCGCTCTTGCTAAAGGTTTAGTGCACAAGCCTTTAGAAATTTCCGTTAATCCTGAAAACTCAACGGCCGAAAAAGTAACGCAGTGGATAACGGCGGTCGACAAAAAACGTAAGCCAGCACTATTAACTCATTTAATTAAAGAGAATAATTGGCAGCAGGTATTAGTGTTTACTAGAACTAAACATGGTGCCAATAAACTGACCCGTCATTTAGAGTCTGAAGGGCTGACTGCAGCGGCAATTCACGGAAATAAAAGCCAAGGTGCACGTACTAAAGCGTTAGCATCCTTCAAAGATGGCAGAGTACAAATATTAGTGGCAACAGATATTGCTGCACGTGGTATTGATATAGATTTACTGCCCAATGTTGTTAATTTCGAGTTACCCAATGTTCCTGAAGATTATGTGCATAGAATTGGTAGAACAGCGCGAGCCGGAAATACTGGTCAAGCGGTGTCATTAGTTTGTGCTGATGAGCTACAGCAATTGTGGGATATTGAACATGTTATTCAGCAACATATTGAACGTAAAGTGCTTGATAAGTTTATCCCAGTTAACGAGTTAGGTGAGTCTAGAGCTATCAGGCCTTTAAAAGCGAAAAAGCCGAAGAAACCTAAAAAGCCAAAAGCAGCGAAAACAGAGCATAAAGATGGTCAGCACTTAACAAAAGGGCACCAAAGTCAAGCTAAACAGCCTAATAGAAAAGTTGCAGAAAAAGGTACGCCTGCTAAAGCTAAACGTCCTAGACGTTCAAAACCTTATCATTCAAAAAATACGAATAAGTAAAGTCTTAACTAATAGCTCTTAACAAACGAAGAGTTAACCTACCTTGGCTAATTCTTCTTTGGCGATAAAGTGATCAAAAAGCTGTAAAACTTGTTCAGTATGATCCGTTATCTCTCCTATGCCTGTTAATGAAGATATAGTGTTAGTGATTTCTTGTGCGCTAGTTGATGATATTTGCTCTAGATAGTGCAGCTCGTCGCGAAAGTACTTATTGATGACTTTATTGGTTTTAGATAATTGCACTCGTAAAATACTGGGCTGCTTGACACTACGAATTTTCTCTAGTACTTCAGTGAGTTTGCCATTTTGTTGTAATTGCTTGATGTCACTGAACCAAAAACTATATTGTTCGTTATGTTGTGACTTTCTAGGCAAGGTGAGTATATAGAATATTTCAACGGGTTTTTCTGCTGAAATTTTATTAAGCAGGCTTAAACTGTAGTTTCTAAATTTTTCTTGTTCAACCATTTGAAGTAGCATTTGCTTTACGCAGCTATCCTCATCATCAAAATGTTGAATTTCGGTGTGCTGATTAACGGCAATAGAACTAATATGCCATTGCAGCTTACCTTGGTGAATGAAAAAAGGTATGGATAAGTGATTGTTAGCGTAGATGTTACGCATGGCCTTTTGTAAACCAAAGACACTTTCTGAATCAAAACCGCAGTGCGGTAAATTATCCATATTCTTATAGATAAGCTCACGTATTGCCTGACAGGCCGCATGCTTTGATTCAGGGCCATTTATTACCACACGAAGTGTACGCTCATCTTTGCTACTTAATAATTGATAATCTTGATTTTGCATGGCTAAAAGCTTGCCACGATAGGGAATATCCATTGTTAAACGCAGGTTTGCACCGGCTGTAAGTTTGACAGGTTTTGATAATTCAACCAGCAACCCACGACTAGAAATGTTCCTAGTGATGCCGCTAACATTAATTGGTTGGTTATCACTATAACTTAACGTCAGAGCTAGTTTATATTCAAACCTATCTTCAGCACGGCTATCATTGTTATTGATAGAAACAACTTCCATTGCAGACTTACGCGCTAATCGAGGTAATATGTATTTCGTCGGGCACTTTATTTTTGTATTAGTTACTTTACTCAATTTTGCTATTGATAAGGTATGGTTAAGCGCTAATACATCATTCAGCTCAGTCACATCCGTTAGTATGGCTAATTGATTACTCGCTTTTAATAACTTTGTTGCAGCTTTGGTATGAGGGCGGTTGAGTAATGCCATTGTTGAGTTAACATAATCGGGTAAGGCGCTCGGCACATAAGCATCCTGCTGAGAGTTTACCGGCAAAACTCTTAAGCGCACATAACGGTAATTACCATTTAAAATAGATTTAGTTAACAATGATTGCGCAGCGTAATCTTTTACCAATTCACTTTGCCAGATAATAATATATTGCTCTCGAGTATGCTCACTGTTGCCATACTGGTGTTTGAGTATATAGGCATAATCATCGAATTTTTCTGAACTATTAATCGCCGATTGAATCTTCATATTGGTGAATAAACGGGCAAGGGGGTCTTGGCCGTTATCATCTGAAAAAAACTGCCAAAGAGAATGATTACTTGGTGTTTGCAGACAAATTGATGGCCGCCAACCCGTTTTATATTTTGCACAAAGCATGGGAATATCAACGGTGTTATTTAATAAAAATTGCTCGTGGCATTTGGCATTGATAGAGGCTATTAATGGCTGAACCTGCTTGCTTTGTGATTTGTTCGTTAATTGTATTTGCTTTGAAAGTAGCTCATTTAAAGCAGAAATCATTTTATTATCAGGTGTTTGACTAAGCTGAAGTAAATAATGACTACTGGTACCTGATTGAGGCTTTTTATGATCTTCTACCTTGTACTCTAATACTATTTCTTCTTTAAACTCTAACGCATCATCATGCTGATAAAGCCATAAATAAACAGGCTTATTTGAATCGTCAATAACGTCTCGTGGTGCTTTAATGATGCAGGCATTGGTATTCAAGTCAATGATGGTCACATTGATGGCAACTTCTAGCTTACCTTTGTGAGACATACCAAGTGGATCATAACTAAATAGGCCACACTTAGATTTTCCATTGGCTTGTGGTTCATCAAAAAAGTTGGTGTTAACTAAGCTTACCTGCTGTATTTCTTCTACCGTAGTTGTACGTCTCACTTGAGTGTTGTCTTGCGAGTTAACCATGGCGCGATGGCGAACCTTGGCTTTATCATTCAATTCGTTATAAATGTGGATACTGAATAAACCATTATTTTTTTTTATACTTGAAAGAAAGAGGGTTTTGGATATTTTATCGAGGTAATGGCAAGTATCTTGATGTTGAACGGGCTCACAGTTCTCAAAATAAGGTCTAAAGTCCATGACCATTTTGCAAGGCTTTGCAAGTCGCTTAATTTCCATTTTTATTAAAAAGCGTTTGTTATTATTTAACTTGGGCGTAAGCTTTTCTATTAATGTGTCTAATTTGGGATGCATAGCATAAGAAATTAGACTCAAAATAATGGTGCGAAATTGTGATAAATCTTCACGAAGTTGGTGAGCCATTTTTACTGTCTTTATTATTATTATTATTATTATTATTTTCTGCTATTTTGCAGAATTTTAGTGCTCGTCATCTCTAACAAACACAATATCGCTCTCTTTTTCTAATTTAGTCAGTAGGGCGAGTTTAGCTCTAATTTTAAATTAAAAACCTAAAAAAGAGCCGAATAATAACTGTACAAAAAACAAGGTTAGATGGCTACTACTTTGTAACGGTTTTGTAACATTCGTCGACGGTCTACTCACTCTTCGCCGATAAATAGCCTAAATTTTGTAGTTTGTGGTGGCTAAAAGTATCGACAACATCGCCAATAATGATCAAACTGGGTGGTTTCACCTTATGGTGTGTTACTAGGGCTTCTAAGTCAGCCAGTGTCCCCTTAATAACAAGCTGATCACTGCGAGTACCTTTGCGAATTAATGCTGCTGGCGTTTCTTTTTTACGTCCCGCTTGTATTAATTGCTCAGTGATAATAGGTAAACTTTTTATACCCATATAAAAAACTATGGTTTGTTTGGCGTCATTTAACGTATGCCAAGGAAGGTCAAGTGCACCATTATCTTGCACATTACCTGTGATCAAGGTGCAAGATTGGGCAACTTGCCGGTGAGTTAATGGAATACCTGCATAACTTGAGCAGGCGGAGGCGGCTGTTATACCCGGTACAATATGACAAGCAATTCCATTCGCCAATAAAAACAGAGCTTCTTCTCCGCCACGACCAAATACAAAAGGATCACCGCCTTTTAAACGCAGCACTTTTTTATTTAATCTAGCATGTTCAACAAGTAATTGATTAATTCCTTCTTGTGGAACACGATGATCGGCTTGCTTTTTACCGACATAAATTTTCTCGCAGTCAGAAGGTAGTACCGCCATGATTTCCTGGCTTACTAAACGATCATAAATAACGACGTCTGCTTGTTTAATAAAACGAAAAGCCTGCATGGTTAATAAATCTGGATCACCAGGGCCAGCGCCTACTAGGGCTACTTCGCCAGCGATAAAGTCTTGCTTGTGTGCAGGAGGTGAGATCATAAGGGGCTACTATTTGCTTTATTAGGTTATATCTCTATTAAAGCAAAAAAAGCGCCAATAGGCGCTTTAAATAGAATATTACTACTAGGGGCTGTTGATCTTTCGCGGTTAAATTTTGTTCGAGATAAAAGCGTTTTAATCGAGGCGAGTAGTGTGTAGCCTAGTCACTCTAAGCAAATACTGCTCAACAAAGAGTAAAACGCTTTTAGCCGAATCCTTTGGACAGCGTTTGTTGGTTATTTTTACGTCGTTATCACCTTTTTATGTGGAACAACCACATGACAAAGGCTCTGTCTTGTATAAATCCCCAACAAACTGCTGCAAAAACAATCTCGAAAGATCAACAGCCCCTAAGTTAGCTCAAGCTACTTGCTTAATGCATCACCTAAATGTGGGCGTATATCTTTTAAAATCTCTTTTTGTAACCGCGTACTGCTGGCAACAATATTACCTGATTGAGCATGGTTATGACCGCCAGTAAAGTCTGTTACTAAGCCACCAGCTTCAATAACTAACAATTCGCCTGCCGCGGTATCCCAAGGTTTTAAACCAATTTCAAAGAAACCATCAACACGTCCAGCGGCTACATACGCTAAATCTAAAGCAGCTGAACCTGCACGGCGCATGTCTGATACTTTTCCAAATAATGAAGAAAACATTGCCATGTAAGCATTAGTGTGTTGTTTTTGTTTGAAAGGGAAGCCTGTCGCGATAACAGTTCCTGATAATTCTTTATGGGCTTGAACGCGAATACGCATGCCGTTTAATTGTGCACCTTTACCACGGCTTGCCGTGAATAGTTCGCCACGGATAGGATCGAAAATAACCGCTTGATCTAATTTTCCTTTTACTTTTAAAGCAATAGATACGGCAAAATGAGGAATACCTTTAATAAAGTTTGTCGTGCCGTCTAATGGATCGATTACCCACTGGTAGTCATCATCAGAGCCTTTTGATACGCCGAACTCTTCACCAATAATGGTGTGTTCAGGGTATGATTTACGAATAGTCTCAATAATTACTTGCTCTGCATTTTTATCAACACTAGTAACAAAATCGCTAGAACCTTTTGATTCTACTTCAACTTTATCAAGTTGCTCAAAAGAGCGAGTTATAACTTTTCCTGCATTGCGCGCAGCGCGCACGGCAATATTTAGCATAGGATGCATAATAGAGTACCTTTTCGTAAATGGCTTTTAAAAGAACAAGGCTGACCTTAAACCGCGTTAAAAATGACCCAGTGAAATTCAGCGCGCGGAGTATAGCAAAATTTATAGCCCTTTGCGATAAAGATATTCATAAAAGTGTACAAAAAGTAATCTAAGCTTGTTTTATATAGAAAAAGGCACTAACACATACTAAATAACCATAGCGCGAATGGTTCTTTTTGCGTGCTTTTTCTAAAGCACAGCAGTACTCTTCTATGGTAGAATTGCTCGCATCGAACGGGATAGACTAGGGTCAACTGATCCGACTATAAATGTAGAGTAGAAAATGTCAGATATAGAAAATAGTAAGTTAGCTGAGAATCTTTTAGATAAAGTACGTATTGTTTTAGTGAATACGTCTGATTGTAGAAACATGGGTAGTGCTGCCCGCGCTATGAAAACTATGGGCTTGAGTAATTTAATTTTGGTCGACCCAATAGAAATGCCAAATGGTCAGGCGCAAGCGTTAGCCGCTGGTGCAACCGACGTACTTGCTAACGCTAAAGTTGTGAGCACATTAAGTGAAGCTATTGCTGATTGTGGTTTAGTGGTAGGCACAAGTGCACGTTCACGTACTCTACCTTGGCCTATGCTTGAGCCACGAGAGTGCGGTGAAAAAATGGTCAGCGAAGCAAGCGAATATCCTGTTGCTTTAGTATTTGGTCGTGAAAGTAGTGGTTTAACTAATGATGAGTTACAACAATGCCATTTTCATGTCCAAATTCCAGCTAACCCAGAATATAGCTCATTAAATTTAGCTATGGCTGTACAAACGTTAAGTTACGAAGTGCGAACTAGTTACCTATTATCTATTGATAATGCTCAGCATGAACGTAGCACGGGCAATGGTAATTATATAGGTAAAAAATCACCTAATGCTAAAAGTGAAGATAATGAGCTTTACCCTGTCAGTGAAGAAACAGAGCGATTCTATCAACATTTTGAAAATGCGTTAAAAGCGACAGGCTTTATTGGTGATAAACATCCTGGTTTAGTGATGACAAAATTAAGGCGCTTATATAACAGAGCACGACCTGATGTTAAAGAAATTAAAATGATGCGTGGCATCCTTGCTTCCATAGAAAGAGCGTCAGCAAAAAATACAGAGAAAGAATAAAGGAAAAACTATGTTCACCCGCATGAAAGAAGACATTAACAGTGTTTTTGATAGAGACCCAGCCGCACGTACAACTTTTGAGGTATTACTTAATTACCCAGGCTTACATGCTATTTGGGTGCACCGTCTTAGCCATAGATTATGGCGTGCAAATTGGAAACTGTTAGCTCGGATTTTATCGACTTTTTCACGCTGGTTAACAGGGGTTGAGATACACCCTGGAGCAACTTTGGGTCGTCGTTTCTTCATTGACCATGGTATGGGGGTTGTGATTGGTGAAACCGCTGAAATTGGTGATGATGTTACGCTTTACCATGGTGTAACCTTAGGGGGCACAAGTTGGAATGCAGGCAAACGTCACCCCACCTTAGAAGATAATGTTGTTATTGGCGCGGGGGCACAAGTGCTTGGTCCAATAACTATAGGCAAAGGTGGTAAAGTAGGCTCTAACTCCGTTGTAGTTAAAGACCTACCTAATAACGCTACCGCAGTGGGTATTCCTGCACGTGTTGTTAATAGTAAAAATAGCAATGGCAATTCTTTATTGGAAAATGAAGCCGGTGAGAAGTTAAACGGTAATTCTGACAAAGAGTCTCGAGATAAAGCGGCGAAGAAATTTGGCTTTGATGCCTATGCCGTATCGGCAGATAATCCAGACCCTGTTGCTAAAGCTATCGGTCGTTTACTTGATCATATGCATTTAATGGATGATCGTGTTTCAAGCATTTGCAAAGAAGTGAATAAAATTGGTGGCGACATTTGCCCTAAAGACTTACCTGAATTAAGAGTGGGTGAGTTTGTAGAAGATGAAAAAGCTGCAGCTCAACGAAGAGAAAGCAAAGTAGCTAGTTTTGATCCCGAAATATAACGCATAATTTTAATTCAAATCAATTTTTTCAAATAAAATAGTAATAGTTGAGTAAAGCAGTCAACTATTACTTTGCCATTGAGCAATCTTAGTGTAAAATACTTGACTATATTACTAGGGTATATGTTTGACTATTTTATAGGGTTATGTAAAATTGCGCGCAATAATGGCTGTTGTGGCATTTTACACTGACTATATTTAATGAAAACTTATCCCGTTAGCATTAATTGAATGGACAAATTATGAAATTAACTTCTAAGGGGCGTTACGCAGTAACAGCCATGCTTGATGTTTCAATTCATGCAGCTCATGGGCCAGTTTCTTTAGCTGATATATCTGAGCGACAAGGGATTTCCTTATCGTATCTAGAACAACTTTTTTCTCGTTTGAGAAAGCATGGGTTAGTGATCAGTATTCGTGGTCCGGGTGGCGGTTACCGTTTAGGAAAATGTTCAGCCCAAATTGCTGTGGCAGACGTGATAAGTGCAGTTAATGAAAGTGTTGATGCAACTAAATGTCAAGGTAAAGGCAACTGCCAAGGTGGTGAGCAATGTTTAACACATTCACTTTGGCAAGGCTTGAGTGAGCGTATTGAAGAGTTCTTACAAAATATCACTTTAGCAGAATTAGTTTCAAAAAATGATGTGAAAACTGTTTCTCAACGACAAGATGATTTGCATAGTGAACAAACGACTAGCAGCAAATGTCAGTCAGTAGAAACACTTATTCCGATAAATTTATAAAGAATACCGTATTTGTGGAGAAAGAGAGCCAATGAAGCTTCCTATTTATTTTGATTATTCAGCAACAACTCCTGTAGACAAACGTGTCGCGGAAAAAATGGTGCAATACATGACCACAGATGGTCATTTTGGCAACCCAGCATCACGTTCGCATAAGTTTGGTTGGCAAGCAGAAGAGGCGGTTGATATCGCTCGAAATCAAATTGCCGATTTAATCAATGCCGATCCTCGTGAAATAGTTTTCACTTCAGGCGCGACAGAATCTGATAATTTAGCAATAAAAGGCGCAGCTAATTTTTACAATAAAAAAGGTAAGCATATTATTACCTGTAAAACTGAGCATAAAGCGGTTCTAGATACTTGTCGTGAATTAGAGCGCCAAGGTTTTGAAGTCACTTACTTAGACCCAGAAGACAACGGTTTAATTGATTTAACTAAACTTGAAGCCGCTATGCGTGATGACACAATTTTAGTGAGCATTATGCATGTAAACAATGAAATAGGTGTTATTCAAGACATCCAAGAAATCGGCGAAATGTGTCGTGCCCGCAAAATTATTTTCCATGTTGATGCTGCCCAAAGTGCTGGCAAAATAAATCTTGATATGCAAAACATGAAAGTAGACTTACTGTCTATTTCAGCGCATAAAATGTATGGCCCTAAGGGCATTGGCGCATTATATGTTCGTCGTAAGCCACGTATCCGTCTTGAAGCGCAAATGCACGGTGGCGGCCATGAACGTGGTATGCGTTCAGGTACATTAGCAACACATCAAATTGTTGGTATGGGTGAAGCGTGCCGCATTGCCAAAGAAGAAATGGCACAAGATCTTGAACATGTTACTGCCATGCGAGATCGCCTATGGGCTGGTTTAAATGAAATGGAACAAGTCTTTGTTAATGGTGATTTTGATAAACGTTATGCTGGTAACTTAAATGTCAGCTTTAACTTTGTTGAAGGTGAATCATTAATTATGGCCTTAAAAGATTTAGCCGTATCTTCAGGTAGTGCTTGTACATCAGCAAGTTTAGAGCCCTCTTATGTACTTCGTGCATTAGGGTTAAATGATGAGATGGCTCATAGTTCAATTCGTTTTAGCTTTGGTCGTTTTACTACTACCGAAGAAATTGATTACGCAATTAATATTATACAAAAATCTATCGGTCACTTACGTGACATGTCACCGCTTTGGGAAATGTTCAAAGACGGTATTGATTTAGACTCAATTGAATGGGCTGGTCACTAGGCTTCGCCTAAGGTGACAGCTAGGAGAGAATAAAATGGCTTATAGTGAAAAAGTAATAGATCATTATGAAAATCCTCGTAATGTTGGCTCAATGGACAAAGATGATCCTTCAGTAGCCACGGGTATGGTCGGTGCGCCAGCATGTGGCGACGTGATGAAATTGCAATTGAAAATATCTGATGCAGGTATTATTGAAGACGCAAAATTTAAAACCTATGGCTGTGGCTCTGCCATCGCTTCAAGTTCATTAGTTACCGAGTGGGTTAAAGGTAAATCTATTGATGAAGCGGGTGAAATTAAAAATACAGCCATTGCAGAAGAGTTAGCGTTACCACCTGTAAAAATTCATTGCTCAATTTTAGCGGAAGATGCTATCAAAGCAGCAATTGAAGATTATAAGAGTAAAAACGGCTAATCTCTTTGTAAGAGAAGAAAACAGGATAAAGTAGTATGTCAGTTACCATGACGCCAGCGGCAACAGAGCGAGTTAAATCTTTTATGGAAAATCGAGGCAAAGGCCTTGGTTTACGATTAGGAATTAAAACGACAGGTTGTTCAGGCTTGGCTTATGTGCTTGAGTTTGTTGACGATTTAAATGAAGATGATAATGTTTTTGATATTGAAGATGTTAAAATTATTATCGACACCAAAAGCTTAGTATATCTTGAAGGCATAGAATTAGACTTCGTTAAAGAAGGTTTAAATGAAGGTTTTAAATTCACCAACCCTAACGCCAAAGGTGAGTGTGGCTGTGGTGAGTCGTTCAATGTATAATTTTTGATAACAAGCTCATATTTTTGCTATTTTGCCCTGTTGCTGCGTTAAAAGTACTCATTGACTAGCGTCAACTCCGTGCTTTCGCCTTGCTTCAGAGCAAACTATCTTCAATATGAACTTGTTATAGTTTAAAACTGCCTACATTTTTATTGAAAAACCCGTGAGTATCAGTGTGAATTACTTTCAATTATTCGGTATTAAAACTTCTTTTGATGTCGATTTAAATCAATTGTCACAAACTTTTCAAACCCTGCAAAAGGCTGTTCATCCTGACAAGTTTGCCCATGCTTCTGCTCAAGAACAGCTAATCGCTGTACAAAAATCTTCGCAAATTAATGACGGTTATCAAACCTTAAAACAGCCATTGAAACGTGCAAAGTATTTATTAATGCAACGTGGTGTACAATTGCCTAATGAGCAGCAATCTTTTAGTGATAATAGTTTTTTGATGCGCCAAATGGAGTTAAGAGAAATGTTGGCGGAAGTAAAGTTTGCGGATGATGTTGAGAGCGCATTAGAAGATGTGCAACAAATGTTATCTCAAGAATACCAATTGCATTTCGAGAAAATGCGAGCGCAAATTAATGCAAATAACGCTGATGACAATGCTAAAGCGTGTGAAAATTTACGTAAATTAAAATTTTATCAAAAACTTAATATTGAAGTAGAACGTCTTGAAGACAGTTTGTTTGACGATTAATTAGCAAATAAGCTTTTACTTTTATCCTTTAATTTAAGCAACCAGAACATAAGTTAAAACATGGCATTACTACAAATAGCAGAACCGGGTCAAAGCACAGTACCTCATGAGCATAGATTAGCTGCAGGTATTGATTTAGGCACAACTAACTCACTCATTGCCAGTGTGCAAAGTGGTACAGCAACTACCTTGGCTGATCACCAAGGCAGTGATATTTTACCGTCAATTGTTAGCTATCAAGAAAATGATATTTTAGTGGGTGAAGCAGCTAAAAATTTAAGTGTGAGTGATGCCTCAAATACTATCGTTTCTGCGAAACGTTTAATTGGTCGCTCGTTAAGTGATATCCAAAGTAAATATCCCTCTTTGCCGTACGAGTTTTGTGGAGATGAAAATCATCCTGAAATTATTACTCGCCAAGGAAAAATTAACCCAGTACAAGTTTCAGCTGAAATTTTAAAAGATTTGAATGCACGAGCGGAGCAAGCACTTGGAGGTGAGCTGACCGGTGTTGTTGTGACTGTACCTGCCCACTTTGATGACGCTCAGCGCCAAAGCACTAAAGATGCCGCAAAATTAGCGGGAATTAATGTACTACGCTTATTAAATGAACCAACCGCAGCGGCTGTTGCCTATGGTCTCGATTCAGGCCAAGAAGGTGTTATCGCTATTTATGACTTAGGTGGTGGTACCTTTGATATCTCAATTTTACGCCTTAATAAAGGTGTTTTTGAAGTACTTGCTACCGGTGGTGACTCAGCCTTAGGCGGAGACGATTTCGATGTTGCAGTAGCTGATTACTTTGCCGAACAAGTAGGCTTAACTCGCCCTATTTCTCCGTCACTTGAGCGCCAATTAATGCAGCAAGCTTGTTATGCAAAAGAGCAGTTAACAACACAAGCTAGTGTTGAAGTAAAACTAATTTTAGATAACAAACAGCAACAAACGGTAAACTTAAGCAAAGAAACCTTTGATGGTTTAATTGTAAGTTTAGTGAAAAAAACCTTACGCGCGTGTCGTCGAAGCTTAAAAGATGCCGATATCAGTGCAGAAGAAGTGATAGAAGTCGTTATGGTTGGCGGCTCTACTCGTGTGCCTTTAGTGCGCACAGAAGTTGAAAAATTCTTTAATAAAAAGCCATTAACCTCAATTGACCCAGATAAAGTCGTTGCTATAGGCGCGGCCATTCAAGCGGATATTCTTGCTGGTAACAAGCCAGATAGCGATATGTTGTTGCTAGACGTTATTCCGCTTTCACTTGGTTTAGAAACCATGGGTGGCTTAGTAGAAAAGGTTATTCCACGTAATACCACTATTCCCGTTGCTAAAGCACAAGAATTTACTACGTTTAAAGACGGTCAAACGGCCATGGCAGTTCATGTATTGCAGGGCGAGCGAGAATTAGTAGATGATTGTCGCTCATTAGCTCGTTTTGAATTACGTGGTATTCCCGCTATGACCGCAGGTGCCGCTCATATTCGTGTTACTTTTAAAGTCGATGCCGATGGTTTGCTTTCGGTAACGGCAATGGAAAAATCAACGGGTGTTGAATCAAGCATTGAAGTGAAGCCTTCTTTTGGTTTAGATGATGATAAAATTGCTACTATGCTTAAAGATTCAATGAGTCATGCTAAAGCTGACATTGACGCGCGTATGCTAAAAGAGCAACAAGTTGAAGCGGCACGTGTTATTGAATCAATACAAGCCGCCATGGCGCAAGATAGTGACTTGTTAGTTGCTGATGAAGTCAGTAGCATTGAACAAGCAATTAAGTTTTTAGCTGATATTAGCCAAGGTGAAGATGCCGATGCTATTGAAGCAGCAATAGAAAGTTTAGATAAAGCAACGGCAATATTTGCTGAGCGTAGAATGGATAGCTCAATTAGTAAAGCACTGAGCGGTCAATCAGTAGAAAAGTTGTAAAAGTTAATAGAGATTAAAAAATGCCAAAAGTTATTGTATTACCTCATGAAGAGTTATGCCCAGAAGGTGCTGTATTAGAAGCAGATAAAGGCGAAAGTGTTCTAGATACCATTTTAAAGAATGATATTGACTTAGAACATGCCTGTGAAAAAGTATGCGCATGTACAACTTGTCATGTCATTATTCGTGAAGGTTTTGATTCTATTGAAGAAAGTGATGAGCTTGAAGATGACATGCTTGATAAAGCGTGGGGCTTAGAGCCAGAATCACGCTTAGGTTGTCAGGCCATTGTTGAAGATGAAGACTTAGTTGTTGAAATTCCTAAATATACCGTGAATATGGTGTCAGAAAATCACTAATTAATTTTTTAAAAGGTTTAATGAAAAAGGTAATAGCAGAAATGTTATTACCTTTTTTTGATCGGGCATAATGTCTGATAAAGGTTTATATACTCTAATTTACTGGATAGCGCTAACGCTAAGCCGCTACATAGCGCTTTATAAAAAGTTCTCTATCAGGGCTGATAATAAATCGGTGATGCAGGCCCGACAGGAAAGCCAAAACCAAATACCCATATGTAGAACAACACAACCCAACCAACTAAGAATACGATACTGTAAGGAAGCATAGTCGCAACTAATGTGCCGATACCCATATCTTTTTTGTACTTAGCTGCAACGGCTAGAATCAAACCAAAGTAGCTCATCATTGGTGTGATTAAATTCGTTACTGAGTCTCCGATTCTATAAGCTGCTTGAATTGTTTCAGGCGCATAGCCAATTAACATTAACATTGGAACGAAAATAGGTGCTGTTGCTGCCCACTGTGCCGACGATGAGCCTAAGCTTAAATTGATTAACGCACACATTAAGATAAAGCCAATAAAAACTTCTGGCCCAGTTAAGCTTAATGCTTGTAGTAAAGCTGCTCCTTTAATAGCGATGATCGTACCAAAATTTGTCCATTTAAAGAAAGCTACAAACTGAGCTGCAAAAAATACTAATATAATATAAAGCCCCATAGAGCTGATGCTTTTTGCCATTGCGTCAATGACATCACGATCATTTTTCATTGTGCCTACAACTCTTCCGTAGACAAAGCCTGGAATAGCGAAGGTAATAAAAATAAATGCCACAATGCCTTTTAAAAATGGAGAACCGGCAACTAAACCTGTATCAGGATTGCGTAATATACCGTTTTCAGGAACGATACTCAGTGCTAATAAAGCACACATTAGCACGAAAGTAACTCCGGCCCAGCGGAGTCCTTTTTTCTCTAATGGTGAAATTTTTTCTACCGTATTCTCTGATAAATCTATGCTGGCTTCACTTGGATCATATTTACCCAAACGTGGCTCAACAATTTTTTCAGTAATTACCGTCCCTAAAATAGCAATAAGAAACGTTGAAACTATCATGAAGTACCAGTTAGCCTCGGCACCAACAACGTACGAAGGATCTATCATTTGTGCTGCCGGTGTGGTAATTCCAGCAAGTAACGGATCGATTGTGCCAAGTAGCAAGTTAGCGCTGTAGCCCCCCGAAACTCCAGAAAATGCGGCAGCTAAGCCAGCAAGGGGGTGACGGCCAAGGCTGTGAAATATCATTGCAGCTAAAGGAATGAGTACAACATAGCCTAACTCGGACGCCGTATTTGATAAAATTGCTGCTAGAACTATCATAAAAGTAACAAGGCGTTTAGAAGCGCCCATGACCATATTTCGCATTGTCGCAGACAATAGTCCTGAATGTTCGGCAACACTGACCCCTAATATAGCAACCAACACGGTACCTAGTGGGGCAAAGCCTGTAAAGTTGGTGACCAAACCTGTAACAATTCGATGTAAGCCATCAACAGACATAAGGCTAACAACTTCAATGACCCCATCAGGTGCTCTACCTTTTGCACCTACTGGTCGCGGATCAACAGCACTTAGGCCAAACCAGTCAGCAATGCCACTGCCAACGATTATGGCAACACAAAAAATAGCGAATAAGGTGATAGGATGTGGCAGTAGATTTCCAAGAAATGCATGCTTCGGCCTGAACCGATCACCCATTTCGGTATTATCCGATCATAGATTTCGGGATTAACCGATCACTCATTTCGCTTTGAACCGATCATTTTTGGGCATTTCCCGAAATAGGTGATCGGTT